>ERZ773218.143-NODE-143-length-91704-cov-18.663346_pt1 | contig 91704 bp, 122 predicted proteins | sample MGYA00580527_ERZ773218 | MGnify/ENA primary metagenome ERZ773218 (study PRJEB29015, sample SAMEA2737763) | human gut metagenome | biome: human gut; feature: human-associated habitat; material: faeces | place: China | collected 2012 ...
TATTTAGCACCTCCTATTCCGTTATCCCCATTTCCAACATTGCTACCCTTACATCTATGTCAAGCATAAACTCATCTGTGTATTCGGGCAAAGACGCTTCGTATGCTTCTTTACTGCCATACTTGACTATTTCGGCTAATTCAGTATATGGGTCATCTGTGCGTAACACTATCCCCTCTGCCCATTTATATGGGTTGTCCAATTCTTCTACATTCTGAACACTTAACAATTTATGCTTGTCAACATAATTTGTTTTAAAACCGTTTACTTCTTCCTCGTCCAAGAAATACTCAAGTGTTAGGTCAAAGTTATCTGGATTATCAAAACCTTCGTCCAAAAATTTTACTGACTTTAACGTTTTCAAAGTCACTATATAATTTACACACTGTACTATATTGTTAGGTGTAATTCTAAAAAATTCACTTATATTCATAGTCTTCCTCCATATTAACTTACGCTTCTAAATGACGGTGCTGCCATTCCCGAAACTGTCTTAGTATCTGTTGTTGACGTGCCCGTACCATTTGTGCCTATCCAAGTTGATTGATTTGTATAGCAAGCCTCAAAGAAACAATAATTTTTCAATGTAGCCAAACTCGCCGCCGAAAACCATAACTTACAGTTAGATGCCATACAATAAGCACAGAAAATCACTGACGCCGATATATACAAGTCACAATGGTTAATATGAGATGCACTAAAATAGCCTTCTGCTTGAAGTATCTTAATTCGGCAGTTAGCAAGACTGTTAAAGTTTCCTGTTGTCGTTTCTGATTGACTAAATCGCCTACATTCAATTTGTGTGCCAATAATATTCATTGTAGAGTCGTCCTCAATATAGCTATGATTGCTACTAACAGTTGTGCCTATATGCTTTATAAAACCGCCAACCATACTACCCTCACACCTGTAAAAAACACCATTGCTAAGTGTGTTATTACTTGTTGTAGGAAATATTATATCTGTGTCAATAATTTCGGCAGTACAATCTCTAAATATCCACCAACAAGGATGGCTGTTATCATAGCGTTTTGCAGGCAATGTTACTGTTATTTTACTGTTGCTCAACTTTACATTACAATTTTTAAATAGTGAATCTGTATTATGTAGTGTGTTTGCATATGTAATTGAACAATTATCAAACTCCAACGAGGTATAGTCGCAAAAAACACCAACATCAGGGGACCAATTAGTTCTACAAGCAAAATTAATATCCATATTCTTAAACACTGCGGTTGCGCTTGTTTCAGATGTTTTAGATATAAGAACCTTATTACTTGTATTGATTTTCGTAATCCCTTTGCCTTGTCCCTCAATTATAATATTTTTACTATGTGTGAGTTGAGTTGACAAATAATATGTGCCCTCTAAAAGAATAATTTTGCCACCACTATCGGGTAGCAAATCAATAGCTTTTTGTATGACAATCCCAGCATCTTCATATCGATTACACATATAGTCCACATATCTTCCTTCCACCTCATCAGTTGTCGAACCTATAGTGATAACAGAAGAATTTCTACCACCTGATGTATAACCTGATGACCCGACAATAACCCAATGCGTACCGTCATATACAAGCTCTAAACTCTCAAAAGCACTCCAAGATTTTGATGAGGTTATTGGTATGTAACTTGTGACATCGTTATCAAAAAATGCACGAGCACCGAATTTTATAATAGGTTTAGCTCCGGTATTGCTTACGTTTAGAGTTGCTCCTTCTTTAGAGGTATGTGACAAATTAAATTTAACAACAATTCTTGCACCTATAACCAATCTAAAGTTTGATATAGAAACAGTTTTCGCCGCCACATTACCCTGAGTGGTACATTCTGCATAAGGTGGTTGTTGCCATACAGGAGCACCACTACCATTACTAATCAAATTATATCCTGCCGTTCCCACACTCGTTGGTGCATACCACGACTTGCTTGCTGTTGCCGAACCGTCATAACTTGATGATGAACCGTTCATTGTTAATGTCAATGAATTAGGATTTTGCATTGACGTTGGTTTGTTTAATAGGTCAGTATATGAACCTGTAAATGCTATCGTTTTTAAATCGGAAAACCACTTTTTAATCTTTCCGAAAATTGTGGCAAGTGTTTCACCACTATTTATGTTTGTACGACTTGAAGCGGCTGTATAAGTAGGTGTTTGGTCGTTTGTCGCTACATTTGGTACATTCCCTAAATCTATGTCTGCTTTAGTGACTGTCACATCACCTGTTCTACCTTGTACAGAAGTCACCTTATTTACTTCTGCACCTTCCTCAATGCCGTTTAATCTTGCAGTTACTTCATCAATACCTGTATAGCCATTAGATATAAAACCCTTGTCTAATTTACTGTTTGCCGTTTCTTGTGCTTTTTCAGCAGCATTTACACCTTCAACCGCTTTTTCATAAGCGGTTTTTACTGCGTTAGGTGTAGCAGCAAAGCCTGACCGTGTATCAGCAGTGCTATTTATACCGTTAAACAATTTGAGGTGCCCATACACTTCTCTATCTCCTATACCATAATCCTCAGATGAGCTTGCGTGAGTTTTTGGGGCTTTACCGTCTAAAGCTTTTCTGGTGGCGGTTGAGATAGGCTTATCTGCGTCAGAAGTATCATCAACATTACCTAAACCTACTTGACTTTTTGTCACACTATGTGGGTTGTTTGTATTTGCTAAATGACTGATTAAATCAACTATCGCCTTTTTTATCTTACCAAATAAAGTTGATAATTTCTCACCGCTATTTATTTCACTTAAAGTAGAACTTTGAGTAAATGTAGGGGTTTGATTATCTGTTGTCACATTTGGTACATTACCTAACCCAACTTGCTGTGCAGTCACCTTATGCGGATTTTCTGTATTTTTGGTGTGTTCATTAAGAGTATTTAGGGTTTCATCTGTAACAAGTTTATAATCATCAAACTGTTTAGCTGTCACAATACCTGTAAATTCCATTTCTATTGAAACAGTTTCGGTTGTTGCTATTGCAATATAAAAGCCAAAATTAAGTAAGGTTGGCGTTACAGGTGCTGGTATCACTGGCAGTGTATCACCTGCATACTGAACAATAGTAAACAGTATTTCTTCTGTACTACCCTCAAGTCTTGCAAACACACCTAACTGACCTAAAGGATATTCTTCTTTTATATTTCTATCTTCTCTTTGGTTATCGAGTTGCACTTGTATAAGAGCCTGACCGTACTGGTCTGAATTACTTGAAGTAATAGGCTTTAAACCTGTAATGTTCAAATTCTCAACAAAACCTGATGTACCGCCTGTCGCTCCGTCTGATGTAGCAAGGTCAGTACGTTCTTTAAGATACTCAACAGAAGTATTTGTATATCTGTATCTACCTGTTGATACTCTTGTTATGACAATACCTTTTGTATCGCTGTCAGGGTCATTACTTTGGTTTAAATTGTAATGACCGCTCATTCCCAGACATTGGTTTAGCAGTGCTTCACCTTGTTTGGTTAAAATCACTTTACCCCACGTTGACATTTAGCTTTCGCTCCTTTCATTTGGTGTGGACGGTATATCTGTTTCATAGGTATATGTTCCTGCTGCACCAATATGTGGCTTAACATCATTATCCATTTCAAATATAATTCCGTCTGTTTTGTATTTCACTTCAATATTTATATAAAAAGGTAGAATGATGTGTATAAACTCCTCTATTACCTTTGTACTATGAGGTTGATTTAATATCTGCTCAATAGTATTCGCCTTTAGATACACAATTAAATGCCTTGCATATACATTAGGCTTATCTTCAATTTCACCACGTTTATACTCAAAATCTTCTACGTCTAAACCTGTTAGGGTTCGTGCCATAAACTTTACTGCTGACATTGTTCCACGTCTTTTGTAAAGCTCACCTATGTTCATAAGGAGCTTTCTTTGATAATAGATATTGCTACCTTTAAATGTCTGTGTTTCAATGAGTTCATCATAATCATACCCAAAACTTTTCAATAAATAAGGAAACACATTGTCGGGACAATTTTCAGGGTCAATTATAGATGTAAACTTGTTTGCTACATCTAAAATCTGCTCCCCTGCTCCCTTTTGGTACTTTTTTGCCTTAGTTATACCACCACTCCCTAAAAACATTGCCTTTAGAAAGTTCAATAATGGTGGTCTTTCTTCATCAATTTCAAAATCCCTTACTTTGTATATATCAGGTAATCTCTGATAAGCAAAATCAGATAACTGCTCTGCACTTATTTCAGCCATAACCCTTACCCCCTGTTATCAGTAATTACAGTATTTTCTGCGTCAAATTCGATAATTTCCCACTTATTTGATGTAATATCAAGAGAGGTATCATTTACACCTTTTACAGAAAATGAGTTTATTCTGAACGCTCTTATGCCTGTAATGGCAGCAAATACATCAGCTTCAACATCATTTATTGCAACAGTTTGACCTGCTTGTATTCCACCTAAAAGAAAATAATCTTTTAGCTTATCAATAACCTGCCCCTTAACTGTATTAAAGTCATATCCAGCTAAAGGCAAAAGAGTACAATTAAAGGCTACATCTTTTGAAGTGAAAGGTGTTATCTCAACAAAAGTGCCTATCAAGCCCCTTGCTTCATACATCTCCTTTAATTCAGCGACAATATCCGAATTTTCAAGTTTAGGATAATCCGCCAACTTTAAGATATTACCTAAGTCATCTCTTATCTTTGAATTTTTCAAAAGAACACATACTTGAACAGTATCAAGTAGTTTATTCTTCTTTTCAGTTTCATCTGTTATTCCCTGCAAGACTTCCAAAGTAGACAAGTCTATATCTGTATTCTCGCTGATAGGGAATGATGATGACATCATTATTTGGTTAAACAATTCCATAGCTTTATCTGCGTAATCTTCTGCTGACAGACAGCCCCATTTTGTTCTATAGGCGTTTGGGGCATTTAAAACTATTGAGCTGTTCGACTCTTTATCTACACCTAAAGAGTAAGCCATATCTATATTGTATGTTTGGCTCAAGCCTTTAGTAGAAGTGTTTATCACTGTTATAGTTTCTGCACCTACGTTTCCGACTGTGCCACCACCATTACGGTAGTTTGCCACAATCTCCCCCTTAGGTATTGCACCATTAACTCCGTCACCAAAGATAATAGTCACTGTGTTGTCTTGATTTACTTCAACAGTGTAATGCTTATCCTTACTCATAGAGTCAATAAAACTACTTTTCATCACCCATTCTTCACCGCCTACGGTCAAAGAAAAGTGACGAGCTTTATCATAATTGTCAGGATATTCTATCACATTTGTCAGTTCATTAACTCTTGGTAGCAAAGCAAAGCCATTTTCATCATAATCAGGTAATGAAACAGGATTGTTTCTTAAAGTGTATCTCAATCCCATAGTTATGCCGTCACCTACACCTACTTCTTCGCCTGATATTAAGTTGCCTTGTGCTACATCTACTTCAAATATATACTGCTCACTTGACGTGTCGGAGATAGTTTTCACATAACCCTTTTGTGTAGTATCAAGTGGACTTGTTGTGTCTACTTTCAGTTCTTCAAGTGTTGTAAAATAAACTGCGTTACTTATAATAGGCTCACTTGTTCGTACAATGAAGCCTTCGGGTAGTGTCACAACTCCTTGATTAGCGTCAAAGACAAAATACTGCTTAAATTTAGCTGGTGTACTCGGTTTAGGTGTATAACCCAACATTTTGCACCATTTAAGTAAATTTGGTCTTAACTGTGCTGTTGTCAAAAAGCACTCATTTGCCTGTGCATTTTGGTAATAGCTAAGTACGTCCAATGCTTTAGCCACTGTTTCAAGTATAACCATACCTGCGTCCGTTTCGGACGTATCTGTATAATCAGGCAATCTCTCCTGTAAAGCGTCTATCATCAATAGTTTAAAACCCTTATAATCACCTGTTGTATAATCTATCCTACTCAACTTGCGTCACCTACTTTCACTTGTGTTGTCGTTGTTGTATCAAAAGCCTTAACCGTATAGGTTATTGTAGCCACTATTGCTCTTTTTACACTCCGCACGTCTACTGATGTTACAACTATATCAGGAATATGCTTAGCTATGGCTTGCTTTATTTCATATTCCAAAAGTGTCCTCGTACTTGCGTCATTTGACGAGAATACAAAAGTATCTAATTCAGCAAAAACGTCACATTCCATTGTCCTTTCACCTTGATTGGTATTGAGTAATTGCTCAATCTTTCCGTCATAAAGGGACGTGTCATTCTTAGTCAAGGTGTTTAAACTTACTCCCCCTTTTGTATTAACGCAAAAAGGGAATTTCAAACCCACTAAACTGCTCATAGTAATATCACCTATCCTTTATAAATGTGTATTAGCTCGTAAAGTTTTATTACACAAGGGCTTAATGCACCTATAAGGAAAAATATCATAATCATAAATTTATATTGCATAGTGCTTACACTCCCCTTATTAGCCCTTTAAAGCGTCTATTTTCTTTTCTAAGATACTTAGTTGGTTTAGCACATCTACACCGTTTATAAGCACCTTACCGCCTGTCAGAAGTATACTTGCTCCCCCATAGGTTATTGCCTTTGTTCCTTTTGAACAAGGTGCATTTCCCTGTGAGTACCAAGTACCTACCCAAACAGGCTTACCTAAATCCCCCTGTTGAAATTCTATCCAAACACACTCCCCCACGTTTGGAGTGCTAAACTCACCATAAGGGAAACAAGGCTCGCACCAAGTAGTATGGTACTCCATTGTTACTGCTGGTACACTTACCTTTATTCTCCCCCTATTTTCAGGGTCATTTACATCAACAACATATGCTCTGTATTTTCCGTTAAAATTCATATTACACCTTCTCTACTTCGTTCATATGTACCCACGACTCAATATCTGTAAGTAATAAACACTTACCGTCAGTGTCTACACTTCCTACTTTCCACGTTTCAGCTCTTACCCAGTTAGGTACTTTCACACCTTCCGAAGCGTGAGCGTAAGTAGCTGTATCTGAAATGAAACGTATTGTATCACCTTTAGAATAATCTGTTGAAGAATTAGATGATACTTCATCACTTAATTCGGCAGGTTTCATTGTCTTACCAAAACCTGTTTTTATAAGTGTGAGTGTTTCAGACAAGCCATTGCTACTATCAATGGTTAGTTTTATCCCCTCAACATAGTATAAACCACTTAAATATTTACCTAACCCACTAAAATTTATGGTCTGCATATAGGTTAAAGCAAGTAATTCAGGTGTAGGGAGAACATCACAATCGCCACGCAAGGTGTTATACTCTTGCTCTCTGTATGTTCTCTCTGTTTTATCTGTATCAGTATTATCCTTCTTATTCTTTTGTGCTTCTGTGTCATCATATGGTACACTACCATAGCCAACACTCGATACTTGTACTGGATAACCCTGTGTTTGCAAAGCTACTGTTTTCTCATTAGCGAAAAAGCTATCAGTATCTTGTGTAGAGGGGTTTATATCAGCATATCTTGTATCAATTTTTCTCGTTTCCTTATCTATGGACGGCGAAAACTTCAATACATTATTTTTCAAAGCGTCCACTCTGTAATAAAGATTACTTGACGGCTCTGCAAGAAGTCCTAAACGGACATAAAAGAATGTGTCACCTATTAATTTAGCTACAAACAATTCTCTTTCGTCATTTGCCAAACCTTCCATAAACTCTATATCTGTCTGTCCACTTTGTGTTATACTGTCCTGTTGAATATACTCATAATCTTCGGGATAGACTAACTTCCAACCGTAGCCATTACATTTTTCTTTGATAACATCAATGCTCCTCACCTTATTCCACGTTTGAGTATTCTTAACTCTCTGCATAAGGTGAGTTTTATCCAAACAATATAACTCTATGTAAGGGTTTCCGTCATCAGGAAACACTGGATTTATCTCTGATATATACCCATAAAAACAATGCTTTTCTGCACTTCCTTGAAACATAATATCAAGTGACATAGGAACATCTTTTAGGTAAATATCATCTTGTATAAACTCCATATTTGGGTCATCAATTTTAATGGTGACACTGTCTGCACCTTTTACCGTTTCAGTAAGCTCAATAGATAAAATCATTTGCTTACGGTCAAAAGGAATACTCTCGCCATTAAAACTCAAGTCCCAATATGTAGTGGAAATATCCATTACATCATTCATAGTTTACTCACCACTTCCGTAAAAGTAGGTATTGTTACAATATCACCTACTTTTATATCAAGTTCAGACTGATACTGTGGGTTAGCGTCCAATATCGCCCACCACAATTCAGAATTATTATATATTTTATAAGCCAAAAAGTCAAGGGTATCACCTGAAGTCCAAGTGTGATATGTTGCCCCTGTTGTATTAAACTGAAATCTCTGTCTTATATCAAAGATTTTCTTGTCACTTCCGTCAGGATAATAGGTAGGTGTAGAAGTATATCTTGAACCTTTATATATAGCCATTATAAAACACCTACCTGTCTTAGAGTTAATTTGAAATGTGCCACTGTTGGTGTACCACTTTCGTCCATAGAGTCAATTTTAATATTAAAATTCGTAAGAACACATTTTCTTACGAAATAGCCATAAAAAAATATCATTTCAGGCGGTCGTTTCCAATCAGCCACATTTTCCTCTGGTGTCAAAAAAGCTCCAATAAACTTCATATAGTCTTTTATTATACCACAAGGCTCTATAAGCCTATCAACTAAATAAAGCTCTACGTCAAACTCTCTTGCCTTACCTGCAACAAACTGTGTATGCGGATAAGCCATAGCGGGGGCTACATTATCCACATACTCAACTCCCCTATCATATTCAAGAGTTTCAGGGTTAAATTGAAAACGCATTATTTCCCCTGTATCCAAATTCTTTATGTAACCTTTAGTCTTAGCCTTACTTAACGCTAAAACTCTTTGCGTCACTTCTTGTTCAGATTTTACAGAGTCAAGAGCTTCTTTTAAGGTATTGCCCCAGTAATCGTCACCTTTATTTACAGTGCTTGCGATTACTGCCGCCGAGTCTGTACCAATAGCCCTATCCCAAAGACTTCTGACTCCTGTATTAACAGTGTTTACAGGGTTAGTATAAACACCAACCCTGTCTTTTGAATAAATAGGCATTGTTAAGCCCTCCTTGCCATACCGTTTCTTCTTTGCTCTTTTTCAATGTACTTCATCAAAGTTCTCGCCGCTTTTTCATAATCGGTTTCACCCTTTGCATTATCAACTCTTACAACAATGCTACCTGCTCCAAAATTAACACTATAATCATTATGTTCAGTCTTAGTAGGTGTAGATGTATGTGATACATTTGATGAGGTACTCTGTGCAAGAGTTTCAATACTACTTGATAATTTATTGCTTGCAAGTTTATATCCTGTGTTAAAACTTTCTTCAACACTTTGGTCGTGAGGTATTATCCTTGTGCCGCGAGGTAGGTCAACAATTTCTCCACCTTCCTCATTTATCCAAGTTAAACCACCACCAAAATAATCAGTACCTGTTGCGTGACCACCAATATCGGATAAACCCTTAAACAAACCCTTTGCCTTTTCTGCTATTGTACTCACTGATTTCTTAGAGGCTTGTTCATTTGGAACTGAGCCACTTGTTGTATAATTAGCTGTGATTTTTACTGTTTTATCTTGTAATGCTCCAATAGACTCTGCAAGTTTATCAACATTAGTCTTACCCGAAACAAGAGCTAATACAAGCACTGTCTTACTTTTTACGTTACTAATAGACTCTTTCAAACCGTCTACTAAACCTTTACTCTCATCAGCACCAGTCACACTTATTGATACACTTGCAGGTGTTTCAGTAAAGGAAGCCAAACTTGAGTCTAACTCCCCTAAACTTGTTTTAAAATTAAAATTTACACCAATGGTTAATGACTCTGTTGGTAAATTTTTATAGGCTTCATTAAATGCTTTCATATTTGAAGCCATTGTTTCAGAGTCCGATACAATATTGCCCGAAGCATTTAGTGTTATTGTTTTAGTGTCCCAGCTAATCATACTTATTGCACCAGTAAATTTAGAGAGATTATTAACTACTCTATCATTTAGATTATATATATTAGCTGTTACAGATATAGTTTTTGTAGAAACATCAGGTAAACTATTTATTGCTTCGGTAAAAGATTTTAACTTATCTACATCTAAGGTCACTGCATTAACTGTACTTAGGGCAGCAGCATATGTATTCCACGAGTTGACTGTTTCCTCATTTACAGGTTTTAACTGACTGAAAACAGCATTGTTATAAAACTTAGTATCTAAGCCTTCCATAGATGTCCTTGCTGCTTCAATAGCTTTACCTAAACCAGAATATTGCTCTGTCATTGCGTCAACTCTTTGTGAGTCTGTTGTATTAGTTGTATTGTATGAAGGTGTAACAGTCACTTTACTGCTATCGGCTGCTTTTTGTTCTTCTTCAACGATTTCGTGAACACCTTTATTGTCCTTTTTAACAACATCTACTTCAATATTTATTCCATTTTCGGAACAATACTGTTTAGCCTCATCTACTGTCAGTTTAGTGTCAGTTAAAGCCTGTGTAGCACTACCATTGTCATCTACCTCATATGTAACAAGGTGGTACTCACTACCCCATTGCTCAAGCTGGTTCATTGCATTTTCAACAGTATGTCCATTGACTACATAGTCAACATTAACAGTATGTTGCTTACCACCTTCTTCTGTAACTGTTTTTAATTGTTGTAAAACAGTTTCATAGGATTGTGTATCGTTGTTCCATTGTACCCTGTATACAAGTGTGTGGCTATTTTGAGCTTGCTCTAAAGAATTTATATCTTGAATATATCCGTCATAACCGTGATTTGTTACAAGATTATTGTTATTCTCTAACGCTGACTTTAACTGCCCTTGTGTAACATTTTTAAAGTTTTCAGCTTGCTCTGCCGTTGCCCATTCAAGACGTTTCTGCTTATTAGCGTCAAGTGCAGCACTATTTTCGGCTAAAGCCCCATTCATATCTGCAAGACCACCTGTTAAGGTATTTTTAGCTTTTGCAACATCATACTCTGTTTTTGCACCCCAAGCACGTAAAGCTAAACCAGCAACCATTAGAGCACCAGTAACAGGGGCAACAGCTTCCCTCACACCGGGAATTAACAATAAAGCTGCTGATACAGCGAATACTGCTCCAACTATATCTGCCAATCCGTTAATTACCTCATTTTTTATTGCAAGTATAGCATAGTGAAATATAGCTTTTAATTGTGGTAGTAATGTACTTGCAAGAGATTTTAAATTATCAATTAAGCTAAATAACAATGTTCCTATGGCAGTGTTTAAGTCACCTGTGTTTAAAGCACTAAATACATTACTTATAAGGTTTTTGACCCCACCAATTATATCAGGTGCATATTTTGTAATAGAATTAGCAAGCCCACTTACTAACTGACTAACACCTTCTGCAATCCTATCAGAATTTGCAAGCAATCCGTCTACAAACGAGTTAATAATGGTAAAAGCAGTTTCAAAAAATGTGTTTGAATTTTCACCTACAAAATCTATAACATTTGTCATTATTGTTGCAAGATTTTGCCCGATTGTAGGAGCATAAGTTTGGATTGCAGATGTAACCGAATTAAATATTCTCTGTACAGCACTTCCTATATTAGATGAACCATTCGCAAGGCTATCAACAAGTTTATCAATTAAACTTCCTGCCACGTCTGCAATACCATTTGTGCCGTTTTCACCACCAATAACTGCGACAAAAGCGTCACCAACACCACTAAGTAACCCCATAAATTTAGATACAAGTGATTGTACGTCCAATCCGTCTACGAAGTTCCTTACCTTTGTGGTAACACCTGATAAGTTATCTGTAAACCACTCATAACCCACTTTTATTTTACCTAAGAGTGTTTGTTGTTCACCTAATTTGACATTCAAATTTTGCCACTCCGATGTAGAAATAGTACCAAAAGCAAGTGCTCCCATAGTTACAGCAGCTAAACCTAAAGCTACACCGTGTAAACCTATAACCATTTTAGACGCACCTAAAACGGCAGAGCCAAACATTTTTAAACCTGTCATTACTCCATTATAGAGTGATTGCCATTTAAACACCTGTACTGCTGTGGCTATTTGTGCTGTGAACGCTAATATAGAACCTGCACTTGCAGTAAAACCTTCCCCTATGTTTCTAAAAGTGTCATTCCAAGTTTCACCTATAACTTGTGCTGCACTCTCGCCATAATTAAGACCCATTTCTATAAAATCAAGAGTATCATTAAGAGCTGACCTTAATTCCCTCAAGCCATTCCGAGCGGCAGAAAAAAGATTACCAAAGAGATTGCCACCTCCACCTCTACCACTTGCATTAGCCCAAAAGTCCTTTATAGTATCCCTTGCAAAAGTAAAGAAGCTTACTGCAAAATTTCTCGCTCCCACAAAGGCATTTTTTATACCTACTGCGGTTGTTTTTGCTCCGTCCAATACAAGACTAAAGCCACTCTTAATCAAGTTTAAACCGCCTGTTATAGGGCTTACATCAAAGCCTATCAATTTACTTGCCATACCCAAACCTGCAATGAGTGGTACAGCTAAAGTTGCCTTAGAGGTAATATCACCAAGCACTTCCATAAGGCTCTTACCAAAAATAGTTGTATTACTTAGCCAATTTGTTGCCTTTTCAGATAATTCCCCAAATTTATTTAAAATACCGTTCACGCTTAAATCTAAATCTTCTCCGAAAAGTTTACGCATTGTGTCAGCTACAACAGGGTTTGCTGATAGAAAACCTTGTGTAAAAGACGACCACATACTCTCAATATTCTTCTTAGCGTTGACAATTCCCTCTGCAAAGGGTGTTAAACCAAAATCATCTGCAAGTTTTACTGATTTTTGTCCATAGCCTGTTGACATTTCCAAAAGTAAATCTTTAGCATTAATTAACTGTGGTACAAACTTCTGCACACCTTCTTGTAAATTTCCTATATTGAATGAGTAGCCGAACATTATTGCTCCAATAGCTTTTTGAATAGGGCCTCCAAATAAGAGTAACCCTGCCGATATACCCTGACCGAGTGCTTCACCCATAGATATACCGTGGGACATAACATCACTTACCATTGAAGTGCCGTCAGACATAAATTGAGTAATCGGTTGTTGGAAAGATTTATCCTTAGATTTTTTGTTAAACTCTTGAATTTTCTTTGATATAACATCAATAATGTTATTCTTTCCCTCTGAATTTTTAGCTCCGAATGACTCTTTAAGAGTTTTCATTTGTGACCTGATATTATCCACCATAGGTGATACTACATCTTTTAAACCCAAAAAGTCACTCTTATAGCCTGCCACTATTGCACCCAAACCTAAACCCATAAGTCCAGTTGGTGACATAAGTGTTGTAGCTATTACTTTGAAATTGGTAAGTAAACTTGCACCAGCACCACCAAGTAGTTTTAAACCACCTGCGAGTAAGGTGCTACCACCATATGCAACAATGAAAGCACCTGCCATTCTACCAAAGGTATCAATAGTACCGCCCCATTTGTCTTGAAAGTCCTTACCAAATTTATTAGACACTGCTTCACCTAAATGGTTAAGCATAGTCTTTAGATTAAAGTCTGTTTCTTTAATCTCCTCTGAATGTATGCCAAAAACACCAAGTGCTTCGGCTATACCATTATATACACCTGAACCAATAGACTTTAATGTAGTCTTTATGGTGTTCAAACCGTCAACTAAAGGTTGTAGTCCTACATCAATTAAAGATTGTGTTAAGGTCTTACCTTGTGATAGATTATTTGAAATTTCACCAAATAAACTTTTAGCTTGCTTACTTAATGTTCCGAAAAGTCCACTGATATTGCCATAATTTCTTGTAAGAACGACTGCAAGTAAGCCTAATGCAGAGGCCCAACCAATACTTCTAAACGTAAGAGCCTGTATTGAATTACCAAGCATACTAAATATACCTACAAAACCACCAAGTCTTTGTACGTTTAGCATATAGTTGATAACAGCACCACTCAAACGTAGTACACTACCCATTGCTACTAAGGCTGCACCACCTACAACAGTAAGGTTTGTACCAAACTTAATTACCTGTGGGTTATTTTTTAGCCAAGTAGTCATAGCTGGTGCTATATTTTTTATTGCTCCTGTAAACTTTTCTACTGGGTGTACTAACCCATACAGAGCTTCTGATGTTGAGTTTATGATAGTCTTATCACTAAACACGGATTTTTCTACTTCAAGAAGATTTCTCACTGCATTTGTAGCTGACCGATACATATTGTTCTCTTTGTTTCCAAATCCTATCCTATATGTAAAAGTAGTCCAAGCGTCAGACATATTTGAAAGTACAATAGACCAAGTATTTGACAAAGTATCTTGCATACCTGCCATACCTGTCTTTTCTACTATTTCAATAAGGTCTTGCATACGCCCCTCAACAGTCTTATGCAAATCGTGACCTAAATAATTAGACAAATCACCAACGTCAAGAATATTTCTAAGCATTTTTGCCGAAACATTATCATCACCACTCAAAAAGTTTTGGATAGCCTGTTTCCATTTTAGTGCAGTTGTATTGGGTCTAAATGCCTGTAAGTCACCTATCCAAGCCATTGTTTCTTGTCTAAGTCCTGTTGTCTTACCAATCATTTGGTCGAAGGCTTCAAGTCCTTGTGACTTTAGAGTAACAACCATACCCTGCAAATCTTCTACCTCAAAAGGTGACTTGTTAGCATAAGCAAACAAATCATCTGTTATTTTGCTTGCTTTGTCAGCGTCCCCATATAATGCTTTCAAGGTTAATTGGAAGTTCTCAAAAGAGGACGAAGTATCAACTACTTTAGACCCTATATTTTTCATTACTCCCAATACACTTTGACCCATATTCTGAAATTGAGAGCCAAGAACGCTCATACCAACAACAGATGTATTCATATCAAGTAGGCTGCTTGCAGTACCACCTATACCCATAGAGAGTTTATCAGCACTTCCTGACAAACTACTAAATGCACTTGAAGCTGATTGCATACCAGCCGTTGCGTTGTCCTGAAAGTCCAAGACAATGCTTAAACCATATTCACTCGCCGCCATATTAAGCGTTCTCCTCTCCTATTATTTTGAGAGGTATTTTAAAGATTAACTACTGCTTCTATTTTCTGCCTTCTTCTGCTTCATTATTAAATCATACCACATTCTGCGTTCACCTCTTGAAAGTTTCAGAATAGTATTTCTATCCCAATGGTATACATAAGCAATGACGTGGGCTTCTACCCACACTTCATCAATGCTTATGTAACCAATAATTAATTCCAACCAGTAGGTAGGGTGGTTTAAATAAAATTTGTTATGTTCAAACCGCCTTCAAATTCGTTGCCACATTCAGGGCACTCTACTGGAATTTTTAAATCCAAACCGAATTGATTTTCAGCCGACAACTTGATTAGGTATTCTCTATCTCTCATTGTCATCTTACGAACAATTTGCTCTGTCAACTCAAAATCGTCATCAAATTCAGTCAAATTCAATATCATAATTGTCTTGCCCTTAGCAAAATCTCTTTGAGCGATTGGAGCAAATCTGTTTCTGTCACCGTTAGTTGAATAACGAATTATACCTGTCTTATGTACATTACCTTGTTCATCTCTGATACCAACAGGCAACTCAAAAGGAATACCCCTTTCGCCGTCCCAAGGTACAACCTTTACTTCATCAACCGACAATCTTGTTGTAATGCTCTGTCCACACTTAGGGCATTTATGTCTTAGTTCCAATTCTTCACCAACTGATACTTCTCTTAGTCGAAGAATGATTACATCAATATCAGCTGTGTACATAGAGTTAAGAATTTCTTCTCTGTTGCTCTTTGACAAACTCTGAAAATCAATATCCCCAAGTGTAAGCAAACATCTGCTCAAAAGTAGATTATATAGCTTTACCATAGGGCTGTTTTTGTGTCTGCTAATAACTTCCTCATCTTCACCGTTAAGAGGACGGATTGAGAAAGTCTTGTGTAGCTTACCCTTTTCGTCAGTGTAACCTGCAATCAAATCATATTCGTCCTGCAAGTCACTCATTTTTGGGGCAGCGTTACGTTCTTCTGCCACCTGTGCAATTACTTCATTTGCGTTCATTACGTCTTTTTTCTTTAATGTAGCCATTACTACATACCTCCTTAATTTTATTACAAATTCATTATACAACAAAACTCTGCAAAAGGCAATACCTAAAGCAGAGTTTTGTTGGTTATTAATGTTGTTTATTCAGACTTAATCAATCCTGAAGGACTCCAGTTCTCAAATGAACCAGTTTCATCTTTAGGGATTTCATATGTAAGATAATCATATTGCAATGTAATTTTTTCTATTGCCACGTCATCACTGGAAGCGTCAAGGTCAGGTGCTTCCCATTTTGACATAAAGGCATTATTCAAAATATATTTGATACGAACCTTACCGTCACGACCAAGTACATTAACGTCAACGTCCATTCGTGATGTTGAGTCGCTACAAGTTTCTGCAAGCAAGTCAAGAACATTCTTTGTTGTACTCAAACTTGAGCTTGTTGAAGGAACAACACCCTTTTCCATTGTTACCTCACCGAATGAAGCCTTACCTGCAAGTTTTACAGGGTAGTTTGTACAACCTTCGTGATATTCTACGCCGTTTAAGTCAGCTGAAAGTCCTGAAACCTTTTGGAAACCGATTTTAGTGTTTTCAGCCTTTGAAGATGAAATTTTACCGTCTTTAGAAAAATTGTAAAATTTAACACTGAACATAAACTGTTGTAGTGGGTCAGTTGCTGTGCTATGCACATATGCTTCTGACTTTGGAAGTGCTTTTAAAAGAGCTGTGATGTTCATAAGTTCAAATCTCCTTTCTACTGCATTGAACGAGAAAGGTTGATTATAATAAATTCTGCACAATCTTTCTCTCTGTATTTAACAGTTGCATTTAATTCTTTCTTTGCAATGCTATTAGCCGTATTGGTTGTAGCGTCACAAATTACTGAAAAGGCTTCTGCCTCTGTTGAGCCTTCAAAACTGTTTGCTTCCCATAGACTCTTTAGGTAAGATGAAATGCTACGTCTTACGCTACTCCAAGTAGTTGGGTTATTTGGCTCAAAGATGTACTGTTGTAGCAAATCTTCAAGGTCACGAGTGATAAGTGTTTCAAGCAAAATACTTGAAATATATCTGCCATTCTCAAATAGAGAACGTCCACCCCAAATACAAATGCCATATTGTTTCTTATCCATTAGGCAAGAAACATTTAAGTCATTTAGCTTACCTGCGGTTGTCTTATCAAGAATAGTTGAAAGTCCGATTGCTCCTGTAAGTGTTGCGTTTGTACCTGCTGGTACTTTAGCATAGCCATATTCAAGAGTCATACGAATAATCGTACCTTGTACCTTACCTACGTTTGGTACAGTCTTTGTTTCATAAGTGATAGGGTCAGTAATTGTTACCCAAGGATAATAGTAGTTACCTCTACCCTTATCTAAGAAAGCAATTTCTTCAACAACTGTATCACTTGTAGCCGTTTCAGACTCTGTACACAAGATTGCGTGTATTCTTGTGTTTTCTGTACAGTATTCCAAAAGGTGCTTACTATCTGTCTTTGTAGCGTCAACAATAGACAACATTGTTACATCATCAATTACATCAAAATTCTTTAAAATTGTCTTGTAATCAGCGATATTACCACTATCTTTACCACCTGATAAAGCTGTGGCTACTGTCACTTCAAGAGTTACCTCACCTGTTGATGTAACCTTGATATACTCACTGCTATTGTTTATAGCAGCGATAACAGTATCGTTTGTAACTGATGTGAATGTTTCAACAAGAGAGTCACTATTAGCCTGTTCACCGAAATAAACCTTTACGTCAAAAGTACTACCTACTGTTGAAGTAGCAACTTCAACGAATACCTTTCCGTCACTCCAAGCACCTGTGTCAACAGTTGTCACTGTCATACCACTTATAGTGTTTGTAGAAACTGTATCTTTTCCGTCTGACGCACTCAAAACGTAACAGTCGCTACCGCCGTTCTGAAAGAAATCATAAACTGCATAAGCAAGATAGCTTGAAGATGTAAAAGGACTTGTTAGTCCGTTTGCAAATGCTTCAATGTACTCTTGCCAAGATGTAATAAGCACTGGCGTGTTTTTTACACCACGTTCAGCCTTACCAATAAAGCCACCAATATACGAAGATGACTCTGTTGCTGGAGCTGTAACGACAGTCTGACGATTTACATACACGTCAGGATATGAATACTTTGCATTAGCCATTTTTATTACCTCCATTATTATTTTTCTGTGACTTAGTGTTATTCTTCTTAGTCGTCACTTTTTCAGAAGAAGAATTATCAGCAGCCTGCTGTGTTTCGACAGTTACCGAAACAGGTACAGGCTTTGCTTTTGGTTTAATGATTAAAAGCCTTCCAGCTTTTACTTCATTGTATATCACCTTTGTAATAAGGTGTTCTTCAACCTCAACCTTTTCATAAGCACTTATGCGAAGTGCTGTGTAATCTTTCAATGATAGATTATGAGGTTTATTTGCAATATCCTTAATAAAAACTTTAGACATTTAGAAGCCCTCCTTACTTAGTATTACTGTTTCAATCAAACCACTATGCTCATTATAAGTCCTGCCTAAATAGCCTTGTATTGAGTAAGTAATGGTTGAGTGTATATCTTTGTCACCTTGTGTCAAAGTATCTCTACGCCTTAAAATATCCTTTTGAATACATAAAACGCTTGTAAGATTGCCTATTGAATTTCTTACAGGTAAATTAAAGAATTTACCCCTACTATAAGGTGGTAAACTCTGTAACCACTTCTTAGACATATTATCCACATCTGTCCAAGTTTTACCCCAAAAGTCAATTTGGTAATACATATCAAAAGGTATAGGCAAGTAGTAATTTATTGCTTCCTTTGTTTCCTTATTGACATATGTATATTCGACATTATCTGTCCTGTCGGTGTTTGACAAGTCCATAAGATTATACCAAGTAATACAAGGATATGCTTCTAATTTAAGAGTTTCATCAGGCTTTCTCATCTGAACAGGCACTTTATAGGGGCTACCATTGCGGTCAAGAACGACAGCTTTTTGAGTATAAACCATAAGTGCTCTGTTTATTTCATCTTTCCAAACTGAAGCTACTTCCATTATTACTCACCCACTGCCCTTTCCAAAATCTCATTGGCTCTTGCCTTTACGTCAGCCTCACACCGCTCCCAAGCCTTTTGAAATAAAGGTCGTGCTGGTGCTTTACTTGTGCCACCGTCTACCCAACTTACAACCTGTTGGTCGCCACTAAGCATTATGATATAACCGCCACGTCCTGCTGACATAGCAACTGCTTCACCTGTTGTCCTATCTTGTGTACCGTCAACCCAAGGTGTTGAGCTACCTTTTAATCTTACTGTAATCGGAGAGTTTGCTACAAAGTCACCACTCTCTTTAGTAGCATTTACAGCGTCAACAACTATTTGTGCAAGCTCGTCCATAGCGTCAGCTATTTCAGCTCCTGCACCTGCCAACTGGTTTAAAGCAATACCACAAGCGTCCCATTCACCTGCCTTATGAAACACAAAACCTGCTTTAGCAAACTGTCCTGTGTTTCCCCAAGCACGTCTAAAACTCATAACTCGTCACCCCAGTCAGTGCCGTCATAATTAACTTCGCAATCACGTCCGTAATCTGTTTCGTCAAATATTTCACGGCAATAAAACTTGTAAACAATGTATGTGTTATTTATTTGTGTTCGTGGTTGTACACGAACAATCTCAAAGTCCATATTGTTAAATACAAACTTTCCTTTTCTCATTTCTGCTATATCCTTAGCTGTAACAGCAATATTATTGTCCCAAAAACTTTGAGTAGGAACAGTTATCTTAGCTGTGAGGTAGGTACGATTTACCGCCTTTTCACCATCTTTAGCTTCCAACTGAACCCTTGCCGTTAAGTAAACAGGCTCTTTGTAGATTTTCTGTGTTGTTTCGCCGTAAGGGTTTATATCAGTCTTTTCTCTGTCCAAAAAGTAAAAGGGTACTTCTTGAGAGAAAATCTCTTGATAAACTTCAAGCACACCGTCCAAAAAGGCTCTTTCATTCAAGTCAGTTATTTCAGGTATTTTACCCATAACTTCTCACCCCCTTATAATGATACTTCTTCTACATCATCAGGTGTATCTGTATCATCAGGTATGATTGCAGTCAACTCTGAATAAGCAGAACGTCCTGTCCAATCAAGTAAGCGTACAAGTATATAGTAAGTTGCACCTTTTTCACAATTCACTATTCTACAACGCTTCTTATGAGGGTCAGTAATGGTTGATACCTTTTTAGCTAAAGGTGATATTTCACCAGTTAAAGCATAACTGTCAGCTATTGGAGATGTTGATACATAAATCTCATAGCATAAGTGCCTATCATATGTTGCTTTCCAAGATATTTCTATTGAGCTATCTTCCACCGAGTCAATTTTAGCTTTTAATGTAGGCATTTTTGCCTTTTCATAGTTATAAGGTGTATAGTATCTATTAGATAAATAGGTACTTGCGGAGCAGAGAGTATTACTCCCTGCACCACCTTCATCTAAATATTTGTCCCAATCTCCGTCCATAGCATTTACTAAGGTCATATAATGGTTAAACCATTGAGATTTTTTCAAATAGTTATTGTCATCTGCACCTATATCTACGTAGTTAGCGTGACGTATAGCTAAAGCTAAGTACAATTCACGCCTTGCCAAAATTGACAGAGGGTACATATATTCTTCGGGAAAGTCACTTAAATCTTCATCTGCAAAGGCTCTTGTCCTTGCAAGGTTAAGGTATAGTGTTAAATCTTCATCAGACATTTTTAGATACAATTCGTCACGTTCAGTGCTATCTTCTAACTGAACATTAACACTCAAACGCAAATATCTTATCAAATCTGCTGTTGTCATAACATATCACCCCTACCTTAATTAGAATGGTCTAAGCATATCTCCTCTTTGAAGTATATCCTTAACATTTTGTGGCACTTCAACAATTACACCTTTCTTTAGATGATAATACGTGCCACCGATACAACAGTCATAATCAGTAGCTGGACACACCTTTACAGGTTTAGTGCCTGCTACAATGCCTGTATTTTCTTCCTTAGCCTTTTGTTCCACCTTTGTAGGAACATTAAACTCTGCATTACCTTTTGTTTCTTCTGCTTTTGTAGTTTCAGCTACTTCTGCATTTTCAACAACTTCTGTATTTTCAGCGTCTGCCTTAGGCTTTTTAACGATTTTACCTGCCATTTTTATTTCCTCCTAAACAACAATTATAACACGATTAAATCCGAAATTTTAGGCTGTTTCAATAACTACGCCATACTTATCGTGGAGCAAACCTGTACCAAAGATTGAGTACCAGCCAAGACTTCTCTTTCTTCCGAAGTCCTCAACACCGTTATCTCTTAGTTCAACAGATAGTGCTGTTGCAATACCATAGTAAGCGTCACCAAATAGTAGAGCTTGATATACAGGAACAGCGTTCTGTGAACCTTCTTCACCTGCACCTTTAACAAGGTCAGCATTGTATGACTCCTCTGTTTCTGCTGCTGCACCATTGCACATAAGAGTTGTTTCAATAAATCTTACATCATCAATTCTGCCGATTTCACCTGTAAATAGTTGCATAGGTGCACCATAATTTGAAGCATTTACCCAAGCTGGGTCATCTCTTAGAGTACGGCTCTGATGTGGGTGTACAAAACAAATCCAGTTTGTACCTTGATACTTTGGAGCGTCTGCTGTTGAAAGAATTTCAACTGCGTCCTTAATTGTTGCAACATTCAAAGTATCTGTTGCTGTAAGACTTGCTCTTGTAGTTTTCTTACCGCCGTAAACAACATTCTTTGTGTTTGAAAGAGCTGTATCTCTCAATTCACAATCAACTGTAATCGCATAGTCACGAGAAAGTAGAGTTGTCATTTCAGCCATAATATCATCAAAAGATGACTGAATTAGCTTTTCAGTCGTACTTACTGCATTACCATATTCTGTTACAGTAATTTGCTTTGTTGAACCTGACATTGCTTGTGTTGTCATATTCTGCATTTCTTTCAATGCACCGCCACGCTTTAGGTTATCATATGTAAGCATAGTGATTGTAAGACCTGCATTTACACCAAGTTCTGTTTTCTTTGTAGCAAACTGCAAGAAACGCATTACAGGTAGTGCCTTAAATTCAATTTCCTTTGAATAAACTGTTCTGATAGCGTCACTGAAAACAACACCGCCGTTTTCAGTAGCACCTGCTGTTGTTACCTTTGAGTCTGCATATGCCTTCATTGCGTTTTTTGCCAACGCCTTAGACATAAAACTCTTAAAAATAGATTTCTTGTTAAACATTTTAAGATTTCCTCCTTTAATTTTTATCTCAATCCCATTTTCTTACGCCATTCAGCATATTCTGGTGACGCTGGGTCAAGATTTCTCACATCTTCTAAACTTGTGTCCCCAAACGTATTCATTGGATTTTGTGGGTTTACACTTGGTACTGACGGCTTTGTGTCACCCGAAGGATTTTTTTTCGGAGTTGGGGTGCTTACTACACCCATTTGCTCTTTAGCCTTTTGAGTTAGCTCTTTAGCCTTTTCAATCGAAGCGTCAATCTCCTCTTTTGTAGCACCTGTAACTGTTTCCATAAACATAGGTAAGATAGCGTCTTTGACTTCATCTTTAACAAGTTGTTCAGTTCTGTAAAGTTTAACTTCATATTCTTGCTCAACTTGTTGCCTGATTGTTTCTTCATCAGTTGACTGCTGCTTTAATGTTTCAATAGTGCCTTCAAGTTCCTTAATCTTATTCTTCAAGGTTGTAACTTCTTCACTATCGCCGCCATTTTTCAAATTGTCAATTTCAGCCTTTAAAGTACCTGCTTCTAACAAATTCTTGTTGTTCTGCTTAGTCATTTCTTTCAAATCGTCCTTTAAAGTCTTAATTTGAATGTAAAGTTTATCCTTTTCTTCCTTTCTTGCTCTCGCAATTAGCTCCTCATAATTTATTTGAGAAGGTTCTGTCGGTTGCGGAGTTGGAGAGGGGTTTGGTGCAGGTGTTTGTGGTGCTGGTGGTGCTGGTGGTTCTTGTCCACCGTTGCCGTCACCTTCATCTGCAAAGGATTTGTGTAGTAGTCCAGTAATGATACGACTAAATTTTTCTGCGTTCTTTCTGCTTTTTGTAAACATAAATTTTTACCTCCAATATTAAGTTTCATAATAAAAATAACACACATTGTAGATTTTGTAAAGTAGTTTACAAAAAATTTTTCTAAAATATGTGTTATTTTTATCTATAAGCGATTTAATTGCTTAGGTATGTAGTTGTATTAGTCATTACCATTCTTGCCGTTTAAGGCTATTCTCATATGTTCTGCGGCGGTTTCGCCATTCATTATGCCACTGTTCAATGACGGATTGCCATTTTCACTCTTATTTTTTGAAGCAGAGCTATAAATATCAGGGTGTTCTTCCCTATCCTTGTCCACACGCTTGATGTATTCTTCAATGTTTTCACGTCCCATACGTTTCATTGCTCCGTATCTATCTTCAATACCCATAGACATCTCCATTTGAATTTGTTGTAATTCAATAAGAGTATCTTTCGGAAGTGTATCGGCAAGCTCAACTTCCGTATGGAAAAAATCTCTGTTGGTAATTCCTTCGGGTTTTTTCACGATACCTTCACACAAAGCTACTAAAATAATCATTTTATTAACTCTTTCAAGTCCTGTTTCTGTGTTCATTTTCTTAATTCGGGTTTTTTCAATCAATGGTAAGTTGATATATTGAAGTGCTACACCACTTGTATTGCTTATTGCCTGTGCTCCACCTAAAACAGTTTCAGGTACGCCGCCAATTTCACACATTGCAAGTTTTAAGTTAGTGATGTAATCTTTTGCAGTACCACCGTCACCTTTTTGTTCAAGGTTTTCTACCTTAGCGTCTTTTGGCAGTCCACCCCATACTTTATTAGCTCCCTTTTCAATATTGCTTATCTTTGCACCATAAACAACTGTAATAGGAGCTGAATGATAACTGATAATTTCTGAAACATTTGACTGCTTTAAATTGTATTCCACATTCAAAGGGATAATATCATCAAGGTCGCCAACACCTTCAACCTTACCTGCAATACTCAAATTCTTGATTTGTACAAAAGGTATAACACCATACTTATTCTTATCTGTACGTTTCACATCACCGTCAAAAGTTTCAATGGTATCTTTTGTCCAAACCTGTCTGAATAATGTTTCCTGTTCCTGTGTCTTAAAACCTACGCCGACTTTTACCTGCTTTTTATACACATACATAATAGTCAGCTTATCAAGTTGCTTTGTATTATGTGGGTTAAATTCAGGGAACACTATGTTAGTCGGAATAACTGATACACTTATTCTTCCGTCAGGGTATTCACCAAACGGGTCATCTAAATCTTCCGCTTTATCATAGTTTACTCTTATCCACGCTTCACCTGTTACAGACTTTGTTTGTCCCATTTCAATGCTTAGTCCATATTGGTCGTTATCTTCCCAAACATCTTCCAAAAACTCAAACAAAGTTCTTCCGTCATCTGTAATTATCTTATCAGACATATTACTGTGAGTTGTAAAGCTCCACGCTTTACCAAGTTCAAACGATACAAACTTGTTTACAAAAGCACGACAATAATTGACTGAAAGTTCTACGTCATCTGTACAGGGTATATCTTCCCAATGATAGCCCTCATAAAAGTTCCACGCTGTTCTTATTCGTGAAAGTCTATTAGACCACTTTGTATCAATATCCCCCTTTAAGTTCAAAAGGGTATTGTAGTAAGCGTCACCATTCAAGACGCTTCTTATTCTCTCAAAACCTAACATAATTATCTTCTCCTTCTCGCTGTAAAGCCTGAAATAGCTCTATAAAAAGATTGCTCATTTCTTGACTTACCCATTAAACTATCTCTGTTCACTGTTTCCGTTTCATTTACTACACCTTCGTCCATACAACCCCACACTGCCAAACCCCAACTGTCACAATTACCTGTTACAGCTATTTTGTCATTTCTACGAGTAACTATATAACCATTGTCTACATTTACGCACCAAACTTTTCCGTTATAGTCTGTTACATTTACCTCTTTTATTCGTGTGCAATCACCTTGCATTAAATAGCAATTATACATTTCGCCACTTTTGCGTATAGAGGTTTTTATTCCGCATTTGTGTGCTAACTCTTGAAAATCACGAGCTAAATCGTAACTGGCTGTATGATAAGTGTTCCTTGTAATTGTACCGTCACCATACATAAGAGTATCTAAGAGCAATCTTAACTGACGTAATGAAAAATCATTTAACCATTTTCGAGGTATTCTGTGTATTCCGTCAGCAAGTAAACTGTCAAATAAGGCATTATCTTTCTTGTGGTACACCCAGTAAGTTAGTCCGTCTTTACGAGTATAAATGTATGGGTTTAAGCCTAATTTTTTAACCATAGCTTGTATTTCACTATATTTTAAACTTTTTATTGATTGACCGAAACAGTATCTTTTTGAATTATATCTCTTATCAAAATTTATCCAACCCTCTGTTATAAACCAGCCACACTGCTTAATCAACTCGTCACTTATTGGATAATCAGCCTTATCTTGAATAGGTGCAACTGGTATCTGCAAAGTATTGTATCTTTGTTCATTAGGCATTGCAAAAAGTGACTGTGATAACATATCTTTATAGCAACCACTGTTTCTATGCTTAACTAACATCTTATGATTTTCTGTTACCTTTAGAGCTAAATCCTTTGACTTAAATTCATACATTTTGCCACAATAATCTTTGTGTATTATTTTAGTTGGTTTCCTATATACAATTTTTCCGTCAACAACACTTGCCACTAAAGTATCAGAGGTCATTTTATCATAAGTTATAAAGCCTTTATCAGTAAGTATTTCTGTATCAAGAGATAAACAAAAATCGTCGTGAGCGTTCTTCTCGTCAGGGTGAGATACCACAAGTTGTGAGCCCCTGTAATCTTTCTGCAACTCACCTAATTGCTCAATAAATTTATGATATTCTTCTGACTTCAATACTTCTTCGGACGCTGGCACTCTTGCTCTACCGCTTGAAATCTCCGTTTCAAGATTTTTGTACATTTCAGACTTACTCTTTGTAGTAAAAATATAAGGTATAACCTCACAATTTAAGTTAGCTCTAAGCCTATGTGATATACTTGCTTCTCTTGTAGCGTCACATACAACCTTAGCTAACTTAAAGTGTGATAAAAAGTCCATAATCATATAATATTGTTCTTCATAGTCAGGCATATTTGATATTTTTAGCCAACTCTTTATATAAGTATTATATGTCTTATAAACCATAGTCTCACCAGTTTCGGGGTCAACCCTTTCATCAAACTGCAAAGGTTGTGTCCAATCAACTTCTACGATTGTGATAACGGTATCGTCACCCTTACCACCTAAATCTATACCTGCAACGTGCGTTCTTGACTTGTCATAAAGAGATACGTCCAAAAGCGGTTCAAGATTATTTTGTTCAAACTGCTCTATATCAATAAACATACCTCTTTCCAATATCCACTTTAGCTTATAAGACATTTGGTACTCGTCTGACTTCTCACCCAAACTTCTCTTTTCACCTTCAATGTACTTTGCATACCAAGGGTTATATTTTGCGGCTACATCACAATCGTACTCAAAATGGTTTCGTACTCTTGTTTCGCCATTATCATATTCAAGTTTGTTACGCTGAATTGCGTCATAGAAATTACCTTTAAAGGTTGTCGCTGTTCCGATTTTAACCTTTGTAGCATTATAAGCAGCACCCATAGGGTGGATAGACTTAGTAATCTTGTAATTACTAATATCTTGACACTCCTCGCAGATAATTAATTTAAAGGACTCACCTTCGATTGATGAACCGTCACTGGCTGAAATAGCCGTAACGAATGAGCCATTACTTAGAGAACACGTCTGTCCATTTGACGTGGTAAACTGTAAATTAAAATCAGGGTCATTTAAGACTGCTTCTGCTGACGGACTTAGAAGTCTACTACGAATACGGTTGTATGTAATTTGTGCCTGTCTTTGTGACGGAGCAAATATACCAATCCATAAACCGTCCCTAAACGGTTGCAGTCGCTTATCATTTGCAAACATAGGCATATTTGCAAGTTGTGGTAGCAAAATCATCATACCACCTGATGTATCTGAAATTGTTTCTGACTTACCACTCTGTCTTGCAAATAAAGCTGTTATTTCTGCACCGTCATTTGTTAAAACGGAGCGAATAACTCTTTTTGAAAATTGTTCCTGATAGGGATATAGTGTTCTTCCCGAATATACTTCAATGAAATTAAACACTAAGTTCACCAATTCAGATGTTGTAACACTGCCTGCTAATGTGTATTTCAGATTATCAGTCACTTCTAAGTAAGTGAGGAATAACCAGTAAAATATACACTTTATATCAATCCATAAGCTATGCAAAACCTTTCTCCATTTCATTTAATCACCGCCTTTTACATTCTACAATAAAAAATAGAGGGTTTTCACCCTCTATATTCTCATATTATTCTGTTTTTGTCAAGACTTTCGTAAGTGTAAAATCATCTAAATAAAGCAATTCGGCTGACTTTGCAGATAATATTTTAGGTAGTCTACGCTTTATATAAAACATTCCTTTTCTCGTCCTATATAACTTATTTTCGACTACATTACCTGCCTTTTTGTAACCGTTATCTTCTCGTTCAAATAAACAAGTTTTCGCTTTAATCTTGTCATCTACCTTTATAAGTTTCAAACAAAGCACAAACTTATCACTTAACTTCAAAGAATAACGAAAATCGTTGTAATTACGTTCTTTACCCAAAATGGTCTGTCCAAGTACAAGCTAAATTATCCTTGTCATCTCTCATTCTTAGGAAACGAGGGTGTCTTAGCTTGCCTGTGTCCTTGTATTGTTCATTCGCTTTAACTTCAATGACTTTACCTATCATACTACCCCGATTATCTGTGAAATACTTTCGCATTTCATCATCAAAACCACCGCAATCACCGACTTCAACAACCTTATACTCTTTACCGTCAGAAAGTTTCATTTTCTGTGTGGTAAACTTTTTACTCTTTGATAACTTCGCAAATTCTTCTTCTGTAATGATTACCCCATATCGGATATTACCTACCCAATTCTCAAAATAGTACCTTGTTACAGGCATAAAGGACTTTTTAAGCTCTTTTGCTGGTGTAGCAAGACATCTATTAGGGTCTTGTTTTTCGTTAGTTTTAGGGTCAATCCAATAGCCCCAACTGTCATCAGGGAATTTACCTGTGTATTCTTCTGTCGGCTCTGTAAAGCCCATTATTATAACGTCACGAGTTAAAAACTTCTTAATTTTCTGATATTCTCTGCCACGCTTATGATAATACTTTCCGTCAATGGGTTTTAGCATTATTCCTTCACCGCCGTGCATTACTATCCACTCGTAATACTCTTTAGGTGTAAGTCTTACCCAAAAATCACTTTCATTCCCTGCATTTTTATATAACTTGACTTTATTAAACAAGTTCGGATATACACTGTAAGTAGCATTTAGCAACTTTAAATCTTTGTCACCTACAAAAACTGGGGTGTTATTTTTGAAGTAAGGCACTCTCCGAATATAAGGAAAGCCTGACGGATACTCTTCTTCGTAGAAGTTATTTATTTTACGAATTATCCTATCAAGAAAACTCTTTCGCTTATATAAAGGCATTTTCTCAATCTTGATACCCTTGTAATAAAGAATATCAAACACATTTAAGCATAAAAAGCCTTTTTCCTGTTGACGTTCAATAGCTGTATCATAGGTACAATTTAAGATACCTGATATATCATTGAAAGGCACATCAGGGATATACATTTCACCGTCTAAAATAGTGCCATTAAGTTCAGGGATATGTATATCTCTTAGTTGAGGAACACTATCAGTGTTTTCTGTCAGCCAACCTGATTTTTTACTCTCTCTACGGCTAAATACTCGTGCATAGTCAGAGTAAAAATGTATTGTACCACGAGTGCCGTCAAGTTTTTCTTCTACAAAATAGTTAGGGCTGTTAAGTAGTTCTTCTTGCTTACTCTCGTCCACTTCTTTAGCGGTCATAGGCACTGTGTATAGAACATTGTTCTTTATGTAATCTTCTCTATTCCAGTTAAGGAATTTGGGTTTATCCGACCAATATTTATCCATTGCTTACACCCTTACCTTTTTGCGTTTTTAGTGTTCTTAGCTCTTTCAGCCATTCAGAAGTGGCATAAAACAGCTTTTTGTTTTCACCTGTGGCATTTTTAGAGAAATAATCTATCGCTGACTCAATAGTTACGCTTTGCGGAATAAAATTCTGCAAATTTATATCACCTTCGGCTACCTCATCACTATCCATTTCTTTCAGAATATCACTCTGATAGCGTTTAGGTTTATGCGTAATATCTTTATTTGGGAATTTCCCTGTTGTAGTAATGTGCATTTTATTCACTCCTTTAAAGATAAAGAGGGAGCATTTATAAAGTGCTCCCTATTAACGTGTATTTAATTATTCTTCTTCACTTTCATACTCGCCGCCGCAAATTTCGCAGATAAATGTATCATCTTCTTCATTGTATTGGAGTGGCTGACCGCAGCAGTAAGGCTCACCGTTTAGTGTATAAGGTGCACCTTCTTCAACTTCGTCACCTTCATCATCAATGAATAGCATTTTTAGTTGAAGATATGCGTCAAACAATTCATCATTATCCATATCGTCAATCTCATCTGCTGACTCGTCATAGTATGCCTTTAGAGCCTTTTTCATTGTGACTGCCTTTAGCTTACCGTCATCATATTTCTTTTCAAGCATAGATTTTAGAGCTTTTAGTGCCTTTTTACGAGCTGGTTTGATGTTAGGGTTACTTAGGTCATTTACATCTTCTTCGTCACCTTCATCTTCAACATCTTCATCTTCGTAATCATCATCTTCATAATCGTCATCTTCAGGTTCTTCTTCATTTTCACCTTCGCCATTGATTGCAATAGCACCGTCTTGTACTGCCTTGATTAGCTTGTTGATTAAAGCCTGACGCTTACCCTTTGCGGAGATACCTGCTTCAACAAGTAAGTCTGCAATTTCTTCCGTTTCCATTTCGGATACTCTATCTTCAATTTCTTCCGCAAGACTTTCTTCATCATCAATAGGCTCTGCTTCAACATCTTCTTCTTCGCCGTCATCTTCGTCTGTATCATCTTCATCTTCAACATCTTCAAGTGTTGTTTCTTCTTCGTCATCTTCGTCAAAATCTTCTTCAATCTGTTCTGACGCACCTAAAATGTTGTCAATTAAAGTTTCTCTGTCACCCTTTGCTGATACACCGACTTCTTTGGCAATCTTTTTTAGCTCATTGTACTTTTTGCCGTCAAGAGCTTCTTTTGTATAAATATCGTCTGTTTCATCAGATGTTTCGTCAACTTCTTGCTTTTCAACCTTTGACTTCTTAGTTGTCGACTTCTTAACAGGTACAACCTTTTCAGATGTTTTTGGTGTTTCCAATGTACCAGCTGTTTCCAATGTACCAACTGTTTCAGCCAACTCTGTCATTTCAAATACAGGTAGTGCCATAAGCATATCTGTATATGCGTCAAAGAAGTCTGCCATTGCCTTCTTCATATCCAACACCGATTTAATTAATTGTTCCTTATTGTTTGCCATAATAAACAACCTCCTTGATTTTTTATATTTTTATTTTCTTTGATAACGTATTTCGTTATCACTATGACTACATTATAGCACACCAATTTTTATTTGTCAAGTAAGGAAAATCCTCATTCCATAGACAATGCGTGTTTTTTCAACCAATCATTCAAAAACAATGATTTATGCTCAATTTTCATCATCTCTGCATAAACCTTATCAAGAGCCTTAATCAACTTTTCTCTTGTTTCTTCGTCCGTTTCAGGTAAGTCTATCTTAACTAAATAAGCGTCCTTTACCTTTTGCAGACTTAAATATGTATTCTCCAATAAAACATCAAGTGACTTAACATAACCATAATCAGCTTTCTCTAAATGCTTTTCAAAATCAAGCATATTGCCGTCTATAAGCTGACTTAGTTCACTTATAAAGCCTTTTTCAAAGGCACTCGCTTTTTTACTTCCTGATATTATCATACTTAAAACTCCTTACTCAATTTTAATAATACAAAAGCTGATACTCCACACATCAAAGAGCTAAAATAGTCGCCCCTTATAAGTGTTATAAACACTGTCGCCACCAAAAGCAATGATATAATGAGGGAAGCCATTGACCCTATTACCATTAATACTTCAAGCACTTTTTTCAAAACAGCATTGAATTTTTCTTTAAAACCGTCAGGCTTGCTCTTGTTATTTTCACCCGAAAGTGCTTTACCCAAATTATTTACTGCGTCTGTTATACCATTCATTAACTCATTCATCTTTAATACTCCTTATAAAACACCCTTGTCATTATTATAAAACAATTTTCTCTCCACTTATTCTTGCGTACATTCTTTTTCAAGTTCTCTGTTGCTTCTTCATAAGTGTTAAAAGTGTTCACTACTTCGTAGTGCTCACCGTCTGACATACTATATTTCCTTGCCAAAACATAGTCCTTTTGCTTGATATTTTTCTTATCCACACATAAAATGTCCGTATCACGCTCTGAAATCGCCATAATCAAGTCTTTTGTACTTACAAGGTCTAATTGTAAGCTAAAGTCTTTTACTTTCTCAAATCGGCGTTTTTGCCCGAATACATTAAGCTCCTGCTTGTCCTTAGGTACTGGTGATAGAAATTCTAAAAGGTCACGAGTCCAAACATAACTCTTGCCATTCAAACTCTTGTACACGACAACAGGGTTTTCAGTGGTACTGTTCATACCAATACTCATTACACGATAGTAGCCACCTTTAAAGTGTCGTACTATTGGCTCGGATTGTAAGTCTACTATCAATTCCACAACCGACTTGCCATAGTAAGCTTCAATCTCGTCAATCAATTCTTGTGTTTTACTGTCCTTTTTCTTAGTTAATTCGTCCATAATTTCCTCCTTATAGCATAAATAGCTTACCAGCATTGTGCCGATAAGCTATCTATGAAACGACTATTCATACTTTTAGTGGGGGAAGTACAAATATTAAATCTGTATAGCTCCCTGCAAGGTGTGACCTTGTTAAACAGACTCTCTGTCAGAAAGCATATACAAGCTATGGTTAGATAGCTTGTATTGTGTCGAAAGGATTGTGAATAAATCACAAATAATGATAAAGCCAGTAGATTACATCAACCACTTAATCAATCCCATATGTAACTCTAAACGAGGTGTAGAATTCTCGGGTCTACTTAGGAGAGTACTCTTGGGAATTACTCTCCCATAAACCTATTAAATTCAAAGGAGGTGCAATTACCATATGGAGTAACCGCACATTGTCAAAATGACAAACTGAACCTTGCTATGTTAATACGTATAGAGGACTTATTGAAAAACAAGCAAGTAATATACCAAACCATTTAATCAAAAGTTATTAAACTTAGCAAAGTTCAGCGTTTTCATAAGCTCTATGAAAACTATTTAACAATTACTCATTGTGAAATGAGGAGTTGTTTGTTCTGCACTGTTTCACGAACAGTGCAAGTGGAAATCAGTGACTTGAGTAGTTCTATTGTAAGTACCGTTTAATACAATACTCATCTACTCTGCCGCCCCAAACGGTTTTAAGGGACATATATGCTGTCACTGAATTGGTGGGTATTGCAGGTGTCGAACCTGCTCCAAAACAAAAGCTATTCTTCTGAAATGTAGTGCCACCACGAATACCCATATGATGGTGAATAACCGCCATACTCACCGCTATATTCACCACCATATTAAAATAATATAACGAAAAAACAAACATTTTGCCATACAATCGGAATTAAACAAAATGCTTACGTTCAAGCGTGGTTACACAAGAAGTCAAAGCAACCACGCAAGAAACTTATGCCCCCATTCGGTTATAATGGGTATACGATTTTATTGTTGACCGAACGGGGACTGGCTACACGATTGAGAATTGCACTCAATTACACTTTGAGAGGTCATTGCGTTCAGTGGTATTACTATCCCACTCATTGAATGATGTGCTTGTGTACTCTAAGCGTGTAATATGTGAAAATCTATGAGAAAGTGTTTAGGTGTGAAACCGCAATGAACACCACGGAAGAAATATTCGAGCTACAACACCTGAAACAAGGAACGTCATCTCTCAATGACAAGCTCATTATAACATCACTTAGCACACTTGTCAATACTTTTTTTAATTTTTTTCAAAATTTTTTTCTTTGGAGGGGCTGAAACCCCTTTTTTCACGCTTAAATCAGTGCCTTTATGTATCATATTCCTTAAAATCAAAGGTATCTCACTTAAAGGCTTGTCTTTCAGTTCGGGATAGTCAATCAAAAGATTGTCTACACAATCCTTAACAAGCGTCAATGCTTTACTCTCCACCGTACTTCACCCCTATTCTGTCTATATCTTTCAAGTAGCATATGACAACTTTGATTAAATCGTCAAGCAACTCGTAATGATTATTCAAGTTCGTAATTGTCGTTGTGTTATTTTCAGGTGAGTCCAACTCTCTGACTTTTAAACAATAACACTCATCAAAATCGTTATACATTGCCATAATTGCAATACTTAGATACTTCTTCAACGTCTTGTTATTTGCAACAAGCACTAAAAGGTCATCATCACGATTACTCGTCCAACTTAAATCGTTATGATTACTCTGAATTGCAGTCACTCGGCTCTTTGCAATTTCCAGTATGTCATACTTCATCTTTCACATCTCCTTTCGTGAAACTATGATAACACAAACAATGAAATTCGTCAAGTGGTAATTCTCCTCATTACAAAATTTTTAGCTTCTCATATCACTTCACGCACACGCCCACGCACATACAGGCGTACACACGCCTACACACGCACACACGCACGTGCGTAACTACGTTATATTGTATTATATATTAATATATTATAATATATAATTATATATAATTAATTATATATAATTATAATATTTATAATTATATACAGCTATTAATTGTTCACTTAATTAATACATAAATGTATTAATAAAGTTCACCGAGTATTTTTGCATTTTTGTGCAAATGCACATCATTGGTTATTATATACACATTCACTCTCTATTTTTGTGCAATATGTACAAGCTAAATTCCTTCGGAATTGGGGTTCTTATTTGGGTTAGTTTCGCTCCGCTCAACAACCCAAAACGACTCGTGCGTTCCGCTTCGCTCCACTTCGAGAATTACACTCGCTCCGCTCGTTTACCACCTAAAATCACTCTTTTAACTGGTAATTTAATCGTGGTTTTTAACTGCTATTTAAGGTCTTTAGGGAGGTATTTTAGTTGCATTTTCTTAATAAAACTACTACACTGAATTTCCATATTTTGTGTCATTTTTAAATTCACATCACTCCCTCAATATTTATTTTGGCGATATTTTTGAAAGTGACTTTTAGCCATAAAATAGTGACTTTTTGTACGCTATTGTGACTACATCAATGTGACATTTATTGCGACTTATGTGACTACATCTCTGTCATTGTGACTACATCTCTGTCATACTAATTAGCTGGTCGTTAGGAGGGTGAAAACCACATCACTCCCTCAATTTTATTCCGCAACTGTAAGGTACCACACACACAGCAGGTGGTTAGTGACTGTAAATTAATGGTGGGGGTGGTATTATATGTTATGTTACAAGTTCATTACATTTTTGTTACGCTTTTGTTATATATTTGTTAAGAAAAAATTACAATTAATTATTACATTTTTGTTACAAATTTGTTGCATTTACATAACATTTCAAAGAAAAAATTTTGTAAGAATTTTACAAGAAAAAAATTTAATTAAAATTGAATTGCATTTCAAAAAAAATCAATTTTGAATTTGCATTTTAAAAATCAAATTAAAATATTAATCTGTTTTCTATCGTTCAATTTTAGTTTTTAATTTTATATAAATATAGAAGTCGTATAAGGGGTTATAAGGCAATTAAAGCATTAAATATATAAGTATATACCTAATACAAATATGGTTGTTTTAAAAGCAATTATGAGCCGTATATAAAGTCATATAAAGTACAATATAGCAATAAAAAAACAGCCTATTAAATAGACTGTTTATTGATTATTTCATCTAATGCGACCATCGCACTGTTGAAATCAAACGTAATTAATTTCCTGTATTCCCGTTTTGCCAACGGGTGTGTTATAAACCGTTTGCACCCGTAAAAACGGTTTTTAGAAAATATCATACCATACGGCAGAATATCCGATTTATTTATGCGGTTACTAAAACCGCATTTTGGGAATGGTACATCACGTATTAGTGATATATATTCACCTAATAAATCGGTATTATCAACACTACCGATTATAAGTATTTCTCCTTTATATTCATATATTATTATTTTTTCCATTTGTTTTTATTCCCTTCTTTTCTATATCGGCGGTATTAAACCGCCGATATTGTTTTTTTTCAGTCGTTATATTCAATATATTTTTCTATCTGATGTGTTATTTCATCCGATAGACCTATACTGTTTATGTTTTCCGCTATTGTTTGGCGGGAACCATACAGCTGGAATGTTGGTTGACTATCAACCAACAAAAATGTTAACCCTAAATAGCCGCATCTCACAACGTCAATTTTGTGAGATACACCGTCAATATTAACCACACCGCTATACAGTGTAGGTTGTTTATCCCAAATAGTAGGATTTATTTTTACGTCAATATTTTTTATATTGACGTTTAAATTTTTAAAACGTTTAAAATCCATTTAAAATTCCCCTTTCTTTTTCTTTATCAGGCGAATTTCTCCGCCTGATACTGTTTTTTATTTAAACCATTTGTAATTCCTGCGGTGTCTGTATTTCCTGCGGTGTTTACGTTTCCAAAAACCTATAACTATTCTCATTATTTATTCACCTTTTCACCGTTGGTTTTTGTCGGTGTTTTCGTTTTTGTCGGTGTTTTATCTGTTTTCGTTGATGTTTTATCTGTTTTTGGTGTTTTTGTGTTTGTTTTGCGTGTTGTTTTACGTGTTGTTTTATATCTAAACGCAAACGGTATATATTCAATTTTACCGTCAATCGGTAGTAAAATACTACCGCGATTAGATATTTCATTGTCTATATAGACTATTCGGTTTAATAGTCTATTTTCGAATTCAACATATATGATGTCAACCATTCCCCCTGTTATGCTGTCATAGGCGGTGCCTATGTGATATATTTCGGTGACATTAGCAATGTCGATACACCAACCGCCGGGAATAATCCCGAAATTGTCAATGTACTTTTTACTGCCTAATGGTGTCTTTAACCATTCACGGAATGCTTGGCAGGCGGTATCTGTTTTTTCACTGTTTTCGTCATTGTTTATGACGAATTCAATTTTTTTACCGACAATTTTGATATTGCCGTTTTCTGTTTTTGTTACATTTTCGCTTGTCTTTTTCATAGTTTTTTCTCTCCTATTCTTTTTACGTTGTGTAGTTTATTTGTTATTCAATCGTTTATTGATTGTATCTATATGATACTACAATTATTTACACTTGTCAATAGTTTTTATACAAATTTTTTAAATTTTTTTGAAAAAATTTTATTACATTATATATACAAATAGAAAAAAATCATATTTACTCAATTTGGGGGAAATGCACTTACAGTTTTTTCCTTTTTGCACCTTTTGTGCTTACAATTTTTTCCTTTTTGCACCAAGGGTACTTGTCAGTTTTTGTCAGTTTTTGGTACTTCCTGCCATTCTCAAATTCCATATAAATGAAAACTCCTCTTTATTATTAATATAGGGAATTTTTGAAAAAACCGCCATAATAGCAAATTTTAAGCTTTACCTCAATATATGTATATAAAGGACATTTAAAAAATCGCCATAATAAGCATAATAAGATACCTCATTTTGTGTAGTGTGAAACTAAATTTTAAGCATAAAAATAACACCCAACTACATACAAAAGGAAGAATAGGAATTGAAAAACCTTTTATATGAGTTGAGTGTTAAAAGTGACTGTCTTAGTGCGGAAAAAAACGGAATAAAATCCGCAACTAAATCCAACAAGTCACTCTGTTAAAGATATTAATACTTTTAGAAACAAACTACTAATTCTAAAGATTTTAATATCTATATACTCAACAAATAAACTTTTTACGGATTTTTTATATAAACATAGGAACATTTGTAAAGGTCTTTGGTCTTTACTTTGTATTTTTGAAGTCTGTTTACTTATTGAGTATATACATATTATATCTTAATCATTAATACTTGTCAAATCATATCATTATCCCCCCCTCATTTACTACCTTTCGCTCAAAATTGAGCGGAAGAAGTAGATTAAAGAGATAGATTATTGTTTAAGCCGTATATACTTACTGTTCTGAGCAGAAGAAATAGCACTTTTAAAAAGTCCATTTCTTACATCATTCTTAGAGTAGTTCAAAAAGCCGTCATAATCGTCTAAACCACCGTAAGTCTTGAGTAAGTTATATACGTTATTATAAGAGTAGTTTAAGCCACTCTCATAGTCTGAAAATGAGCCGTAAATAGCAATATTTTCAGAAATGTATTGATTAAGTGCATTAAGGTTTAAACAACGCACAACAATAATTTTTGTTCGGCGGTGACAAATAAAGAAATTACCGTTTTTATATACTATATCTAAATACTTACTTACACACATCTTTAGTAACCCCATTTCATAAATAATCTTTTAAAGTGCTTTTGTCTTTATCTCTAAAGCACGTTGTTATTATAGCATTGAAATATCACATTGTCAAATAACACTTCACCCTCATTCATTCACAAACATAGGGTACAACTTTTACACCCACCCCTCAATTTTGAAAAATTTTGCGGCTAAATTTGTACGCCATTCCTCTTATATAGTATACCTCATAGTAAATAGGGTAGATAATTTATACCGTATAGATACATAATAGATACATAAAATAATGAGGGTAAGTTTAATACCTATTGTACTATTTGAAATCAAAACTATTATTGCAGGCTACCTCTCTTTTTGGTTAGTCTGCAATAATAATTGACAAACCATAACTATAATATATAATATGGTTATCAATATAAATAACTTTAGCACACGGCAAATACACTACAATATTAATTGTACGTAAATTTGTCCTCTGTGCTTTTTTATTTTTCATTTTTTGCATATCACAAAGAAATAGTCAATAGTGATTATTTTATTATCGCATAGATACGATTGATAGAGATACACCCTAATATCACAAAGATATAATCAATAGTGATTTTCTATTTTGTCACATTGATGTTGTCAATAAATCACAAAGAAACAATCAATAGTGATTATCCCATTATCACATTGATGTTGTCAATAGTGATAACTCCATTGTCACAAAGGTACAGTCAATAGTGATTAGCACATAAATGTACTAAATTACATTAAAATAAGAGGTATTCAAACACATTGTATAGATAATAAGGTGTATAAGAGGGTGAATAAAGAGGGCGTAAGAGAGCCAAAAAGATGGTTTAAACGAGGAAAATCAAAGTGGCAAGGTAAGGATAAAGTACAGGTTAAAATGGTGGTTAAAGTACAGGATAAAATGATAGTAAAAGAGGTGCGGCGGTAAATATTTTAGGTTGATACTTTACCCCTATAAAATAGACACTTTAGTCATTACAAATAATGACCTTCCCACTGCGATTTCCCTCGTTTCATAACACTTCAAAATATAACCTCTATTTTTAACGAAATAACCTCAAAAATAGGTGAAAATGACCTCAAAATCACTAAAATGAGCAAAAATGACCTCATAATAGTGATAAATGACCTCATAAAGACCACTACTAAGGTACTAAAATAACCTCATAAAGTGGTGATTATAGTAGTGAATAGTACCTCAAAATAACATACCTCACTGTACTAAACAGTGGTGATATACCTCATTATAGGTACATTCCTCAAATGACCTGCCACTGCGATATTCCTCGTTTCAAGGTCATTAAAAGTACCTCATTTTGTAGTGATTACAACCTCAATATAAAATAATACTCCTCAGGTCTAAGTCGAGTTCGGGTCAATTAAAGTTGAATTTGAGTAGTAAATCATTTACTTATTATCATTACTTTATTATTCTATTATTAAATATTTAATATTTTAAGCCGCCCTCATTTCACTTTTGACAATAACTTTAAAGTCTTTAGTTATTACTTTTAAGGTTGTTTATTTTATAGTTATCCTCTTGTTTTATTTACAAGTGAATAAATTTACCGCCGCCGTTCATTTCCATAGTACCCCTGTGAGTGGCAAAAAGGCACGAAAAAAGCGGTTACATTGTAACCGCCTTGTCTGTATATTATCCTTATTTCATAAAGCCATAAATCGTATTATTTACCGCCTGTATTCATTTATGCAACTTCCTTAAACTTCTTCAACTCGTTTTCATACTTCTCTTTATCGTCTGTGAGTACAAGTGTTAAATCACTCGACCATCCATTTTTTACGTGTTCTAAAATCATAAGGTACTTACGCAACTTTACACGACCGCCTCGTTTTAGTGTAAATCTGAATTTTGTGTTTCACCGATTTCGCAGAAGTAACTGTCAAGTAAAACTCCCTCAAATACTTCCACATCATATCCTGCTTGGGTTAGTTGCGAATAAATTTTATCCGCAACTTTTAAACTTACAGTACATTTGTAATCAATCATTGTAATCAAACTCCTCTCTTATATATGTGTTTTCATAAGCTACTCCATTTTTGTGAACTCTGATTATGGCTTTATCTTCGCCGTAATATGTTAGAGTACCTTTATTACCTACCTCAATAACACATTCTTTGAACTCATCTAAAACATATGAGCAAAAGTTTGTTGGGTGGTAAATATATTTTCCTATCTGCTCACCATTTTTCTTTTCGATTACTGTTATTCTCATAATTAATCACTCCTCAATATTATCTTGCAATCATCATTTCATTATACATAATGTACATTCTATTTATAATATTCTTGTTCACCATTATTACCCTCAAATTTTAAATATGGCAATCAACTACTGTTACAATAGTATCTTTATCTAAACTGCCAAGAAATTCTTTAAATTCTGACTTCCAATTATCTGTGGCTTTTTCATTGAAAACACAAGCCCACCAACCCATTTTGCCTCGTTCGTGCCATTCTCCAATAGGAGTAACAAAGGCAAAAGGTAGTATATCTTCCCAATCAATTTTGGATACATAATCCTCGTTTGTAGTTTTGCCAGACAATGTTTTGAGATAATTATTAAATCTTCCTCCAATAGTATACCAGTTCCATTTTGAATTGGGATTATAAATAGATAATAAATCACCATTTGATTTAACCATATCTTCATCAAAACTCCGTTTTATGTCCTCATAACATTCGTCATCAGTCCATTCCAATTTTTTGGGGAATTTATTTTTTAAATAATTAATATGTTCTACATTGGAGTGACTTTCCTCATACTTTTTTGGATTTGATAAATATTTTGCATAAAATCCATTCTTGTAGTCCTCTATTTCTTTTCTTATTTTTGCTATTGCTTGTTCTCGTGTATACTGTACGTACGGAGCGTACACAATATTTTCATCATATGGAGCAAGCAATTCCTCAACTGTTCTTCCATTTTCTTTTGTAAATACCAATGTAACAAAGTGTGACATAATTTTTCTCCAATCTCTTTGCTAATTATATTTCATATAGTCTTTGTAGTTAAGGTGTCTATCTCTTAACTACAAGTATATTATAGCACATAAAAAGAAAGGTGTCAAATAAGGAATTTCCTCACTTGCACCTTTCTGCTTACCTTAAATTATATAAGTTTATTCTTATACTTATTTAGTTCCTCTGTAATTTCTTGTATCACTTTATCATACCTTTCTATTCGTATACATTCACAATTTCTAAGGTCGCCCAATTCACAAACCACAACAATTAAAGAGCCAATGTCCTCTTTTGTAAGAGGTGGTTTATAGTCTGTATCATATATACTCCCATATATACTCTCATAATTCTTATAAAGATATAGTTCATTTATAGCCTTAATGCCTATTTGTGTGGCAGGTTTTGCAATATAAACTGTATCATCTACACTGCCACTAAAAATATGATAAGCTTTGCTTTTAAAATCGGGTTCTACGTGTTGAATGTATTGCTCGAAATGTTCAATGTTCATTTCAAAACGATTTTTGTCAAATTCCTCTAAGGGAAAAGGACTACAAGGGTATTGCCAAGCAATTACTTTATACTTAAAAGGAATAATACTGCCGTCAGAGTCCTCTGTATACCATTCATTGCCGACTAATACAGCGAATACATCACAGTATTCTCTGTTATTTTTTAAATAAGTAACTTGCACCCTCTCTTTTTCGTCTGGTAACGAACAATCAGTTAATTCCCAACTCATATTAATTATCCTCCGTTTCTATTTCTTCTTTGCTCATAATTGTTATGATGTCCATAATCTTTTGAGTATTATACTTAATTACCTCACTTGCCGTTTTAACCGTCAAATATTCATAATTTTCTAAGTCTGAGTCAAAGCTGTCCGCTCCAAAGATTAAAACATATATTTCACCGATATTATAGTAATTCAAGATACTTGTTCCGTTTGTAATATACTTATTAATTGTATTAATACAGTCAATATCCTCTATTCTTCTTGGTCTTACCACGAAAACTCTATCATCATCAAAACCACCTAAAAGGTAAAACTTTTCGCCCTCGTTAGAGTATTCCCTACAACTTTGGAAAGTATTTAAGAGGTAATTAATAGCCTTTTTATATTTACTTGTTTCGTCCTCAAATGGGGCGTCTGCATATTGCCAAGCCGTTACATTGTCGAGAAATAGTTCTTCATTGCCGTATAAATTGAAGTACCCCTCGGAGTATGTTGCTAAAGCTATATCACCTTGTGTTGTGACTAAACAAGTAGCTCCCTCTTTTGGTTTTACCATACTTGTTTTTATCCAATTATCATTCATTATAGTATCCTCCTTTTATTCAAATAAATAAGTACCGATAGTATTTACTTCGTTTGCAATTTTTTTGATAATCATTTTTTCAGTGTCATTGTTTGTGTTATCCTCACACCACATTTTAAAATCGTGGTAGCCATTTCTTCTGCCTTCCTCAAAGTAGCTTTCTACCAATCCAAACACTTTTTCCTGTGCCTTATTATATTCGTGCATTTTGATAAGTTGTGTAATTTCTTTTGTGGCAAACTTATTCAATTCCTCTAACTCTGATGTAACTTCGGCGGTGTAATTAGATAGAAGATTGAAGTCTACCCCAAAGCAATCCTCCGTAATATCCTTTGAGTAATAATTACAGTGAATTATAGCTAATATCACTTGTCCAATATGCTCGCCCTCAAAAAGGGGTTCACAATATTGACAAAAATAGCCGTTTATTATGTTTAGACAGTTAATGTCCTCTTGATTATGTGGGATAACCAAATAAACTGTATCTCTTTCGTAACCGCCTAAAGCGTCATACTCATTAAGCGGAGTTATTGTATCAAGATACTTTACGTTTTTCTCAACCTCAATCTTAGGTATATTACAGTTGAAATGTTGTACCGCACAAAGATACTCCAACTTATCATACTTGTGCGGTTTAACAGGTGTGCATTGTTTCATTTTTAAGACTTCCTTTCGTATTCAATCTTTATAATCTCCCTTGATTACATTGTTATTATATCATAATGGTTAGAGCGTGTCAAATGAGGGAAACCCCTCATTCGTCACACATTTCATCATTGTCATACTTGTCAAGGCAGTTTATAACTTGTTGTCTTACATAACTAAGATAACTGTATGCAATATTTCTACAATCCTCAATATCACCGTCAAAACAATACATTACAATCTGATTACCTCTCTTTAAATCATCTGAAAAGTACTGTTTATCAACTCTATTTTTATAGTATTGTAACCGATTTAATAAATCGGTGTCTTTATCTGAAGTAATTTTTATAACATAAACTTTTTCAATATCGTCAACTCCTCCGAATACAGCATTTGCAAAGTAATCATCCTGTGGGATTTCCTTATAAATTATACTTTCCTTAAACCGTTTTACGTCCTCTTTAAACTGTATAGATAAATGTTCATCATATGAAAAAGGCTTGTCAAACTTTCTCCAAGCATAAACCTTATATGGAAAATCCTCTATTTCACCTGTCGCTTGATTAAGGTAAAACCACTCACCTGTCGGTGAGCAAAAAGCAAACCTATCACAGTAAATATTATCATTTACAGCCTTGTACGATACTTGTACTTGAGTTTCACTCGGTGGTAATTTTTCTAATACATCAACCCAACCATTATTTACTTGTTCATTCATACTTAACAACTCCATTTCTTTAATTTATGTATATATTATAACAAAAAATGAGGGACTTGTCAAACAAGCAAATCCCTCACTTCGTCACTTTTAAAATGTCAAACTTATTGTATTATCATATGCTTTTTCAGTGATATATGAATAACTCCTCAAAAATTCCGACTTTGATAGTTTTACAAAATCCCTCATTTTATCTTTATCATTATAAAAATCTGCGTCAAGACCATCTCTTATAGAGTATACTTCCTCAATCCTGTCAACATTAGATTTTTTAAATAAACCGTCTGTTAATTGCTTATGAAGTTCAGCATAAATATCAACCTCGTTTGACTTTATGATGTATAAAATACTGTAAGCGTGTGTCTTTGTGATGTCTGCATTATACACAATTACCTTATCATTTTTGTTAATTTCAGAATTATCAAATGAAGTTGACGGTTTAAAACTTTCCTCCAATCTGTTGCCTGTTCGGCTATATACCCTAAAGCATTTTAGAGCATATGACCTTTCCTCGTCAAGTAAAAGTTCGGCTAAAGTGTCGTTACATATATCATTAAATTCATCAGCCGAATAGGTATCACTTGACTTATACGTTTCAAATGTGCTTAAATCCTCATCACAGTGCATACATTGATAGGTATATCCCTCAACTTCTGATATTAATACAGTTGTTCCACACCTATTACAGCGTACACCCTCGACAATGTTATCCTTAACATAATTATAAGTATTCGGATACAGTTTTTTATCAAAATCTCTCATCATATTACCACTCCTCCACTTTTTCATTTATCAGTGTTATCACGTCTGCAATCGGATTTTTACTTGCAATTTTTATTAACCCCTCAACACATCTCTTTAACTCTTTCTTAAATTTCTTTTTAGAAACTAATTCCTCAATGTGGAAATTGATGTTTCCTAAAAGAATACACTCGCCGTCCTGTTCATATTCAAGTAATAAGTCAATGCTATTTACATATATTTCTACTAAAAATATACGTTTGCCCTTAGATATATCCGTAATTAGGTCAATGCGTAATCTACCGATATATAACGTGTCAGCTACCATTTTACCCACTACCCATTTTCCTACAAGAGCTTCCTCTAAACAGTGCTTATACAGCACTTTTAAATTATCCTTAGTCAAATTTGAATTTTCAATTAATGTTTTCATAGCTATTGCTCCTCTCAATTATCTTATCCATACTTCTTCTGCATAAAGCATAGCATTTTTGAATGTCATTAGAAAATCTTCCTCTGTTATAACTTGATAAAATTCTGTTACAACCGTATCATAGCTATCTTTTTGTTCAACCAAAATAGCATAATTTTTGTCATAATTAAACTTAGGGCTTTCGTTGTAAAAAGGTGTATAGCCGTCCCTCTCAAGTTGTTCATACTCCTTTTCAATGTCTTTAGCACTGCCGAAGATAAGAAAACAGTTGTTTAAATCTCTTTCGCCGTAATTAATGTATACTCTCTTTAACTCCATTTCTTTCAATTCCTTTCATAAATAGTATTTATATATTCGTCAATCGCTTGACTATGCTTGTATTATAACAAATACTTTTGTATCTGTCAAATGACGATATTCCTCACTTGGCACTGATTTTTAGGTGCTGATTATGTATCTGTAATGTAAATAATAAATCGGTTACTATTTTTGGAGCGTTTAAAGTCGTTTTAAAGCCGTTTTAAGTGCATAGGTATATAACTATAAGACTAAAGGCTTTAAAGGCTTATTTTGAGTGTAATACAGGCATAAAATAAAGCACTCATACAATGACAAGTGCTTTATTATATTTCTGATTTTATCTTTTCAGTTTCTCTGCAAGTTCCACATTATAAAGTAAATGCGTTTTAATTGAAAATCTCTGTACTTTTCATATTATCGTCCTCCTTTTAGTTAGGCTACCTCGCAAAGTAGCCAATTCTTATTCTCATTAAGGAATTCCTCTACACCATTAAGTGAACAGTTTATAGCACGGTCAGAGTCCTCAAAATCTCTGATTATATCGTCCATATTGTATAGCATACCACTCTTGGCAAGTTCACCATATTTGACTTGTAGCTTTTCTGCTACTTTTTCAGTTTCCTCATCTGATAGAGTTAATATTGAAATTCCTGACATTTCGTCAATGCCACTTGACGTTATAGGACAATTATACATCTTGTCCCCTCGAATGGCAACAATCTCGTTATCTGCGTTTGTACTTACCAAATAGTATCTTGTTACTTCTTTCATTTTATTTATCCTCCTTTTACATCATTAGATAAACAATACGTCCGTCATCTAACTCAACGTACCCATCATTTTCTTCTGCTAAATCCTCGCCAAACTTTTCATAGTTAAAATATCTGCTCATTATTTCACTTGCACTTTGTGTGATGTAACCTAAACCCCACGCCTCATTTTCGCCCAATTCATAATAGTCCTCATATACCGTTCCCACAACGGCTCTGTCTTTATATTCATAAGGGTATGCGTCAAATATATCCTCAATATCTTTATCTGACAAGTTCCATTGTTCTTTCAAATATTCCATTTCGTCAGTGGCAATCTTTTCAAAAAACTCTTTGCCCTCGTCACTTTGTAACTTCTGAATAGCCTGTTCGACTATCGGCTTTATGTGTTTTACCAAATGTTTAACGTCACTTAGTATACCCCTCGATATTCGTATATAATCTTTTATGGCATTGTATTCTTCCTCGGTAAGCACTGTTTCTATGGTGTCATAGTTAGGAAGTCCACGAATTGAAGAGCCATAGAAACAGGCACCGCAAGTAGTAAGACGTAGAACACCCTCTCTATACTCTGCGTCAAGATAGTTACAACAATCTCTGTTGTCTTTATCAATTTCTCTAAACATAAATACTTTCATTTTTATTCCTCCATTCTTAATCTATCAATTTCTTCGGGCATTAATACACCGCTCAACAAGTCATACAAATCCTCAATACCAAGCTGATGTGTTTCAGCAAAGTCAAGGATATTTTGAATAAGTCTTAAACTTGTAGAAGTAAGACTTAAATTGTTTTTTATCCATATATAAAATTCTTCAAAATTCATCAACTTCCTCAAATCCTTCCCTTTTCAAAAAATGAATATAATCTCTAATGTCTTGTTTGCGTACCACCTCAAGACTATTAGAATTTACATAGTCATAACGTGGGTTCTCAAATGTCATAAATATTTTTCTTCTGAAATCCACTGCAACATTTAGATTAAGAGCATACCCTCTTTTTACCCAATTTTTATCTCGCCAATACAGATGTAATTGAAATTCCATAATATCACCTACCTCAAAATTCCTACTTTATAAAGCACTCTGACAAACAAGTTAATTTGCTTTTCAGTAATTGCATTGACTTTCTTGTTGCCATTCCTCAATATATCATATACAGTGTCAGTATCAATTCTTGATGTATCTGATACATCTTTAATAGCTATTATTTCGCCGTTGCCCTCTACCTGTTTAGCTACTTCCTGTTCATTTTCAGCAGGTATAAGGGTACTAAAACAGCTATCATTATCTTCCAAGTATACCTTATAAATCTTTAACTCTGTCATTTTCTATCATTCCTTTCGTATTTCGTATCTATCTTTAACTTACAAATATATTATAGCATACATTTTAAGCATTGTCAAATAAGGAATTTCCTCACTTCAAGGTAAAAATAAAGGGCGGTATAAACCGCCCGAATTATTATTTTATAATTGCTTTAATTACTTTGTTTTCCTCACTGTCTGTATTTTTACGAACAGGTAATACATAAGCATAACCATATTTATTTTTAAAGCATATACCACAAGTATCTCTCTTATCCTTATCCATATAGACCTCAAAATCTTCACCGTCATTTAATATGGATAATGATATATCAAGTAAAGCCGTACTGATATAAGTTTCCTCAAATTGTGAAAATACTGTTGCATTATCTATATACAGTATTGCTTTTTTCAAAAGTTTGTACCCCTCTAACTTAGCGTCAATCTTATGTTGTGCAAAGTTGAACTTTCCGACATACATATAATCATTAATACCCTCCATAATACCAGCTACATTGGGATAAGGTCTTTCCTCGTCTTGGGGAGGTATGCCATTCGGCTGTTCCTTTGTAAATACCAAAGAACTACCGTTAAGGAATGAGTAGTATTCCTCATTCTTATATTCAATTAGTTTTGGTCTTTCAAGGTGTTGTTTCGGTAAAGGTCGAGTAAACTGCGTTGGAGTTTCTGCATACTTCTTCATAGCCGATAACCTCTGTTTTCCTGTAACAGATAAACCGTTTTTATACATTTCGCTTTTAACACGGAAACGGAGTCCCTCTAAATCATTTTCTTCAAGATATTTTAAAACTGTTTCTGCTTTCATAATTAGTCCTCCTTTTTCTTCATATATTCTTTGATTGCCATTCTTGCATAACGTATTGCCCTCGCACCCGACAAGCTGATATAATTGGTGTCGTGTAACTCTTGCGACTTGTTATTGATATAACCTGTCAGAGATATAATACTTTCTTCCTCATATTGTGTATAACTGTTGCAGTCGGTGTATTCGACACACCAAGCCTTTCCTTCCTCACAATCTAAATAAATTGCTGGGAAGTTGCCACGTTTTTTAATAAGGTCATATTCCCTTACCGCCTTACAGATACTTTTTTCATCTAACATTTTTTCAAAGTCCTTTCGTATTTAATCTTTTGTAGTCATCTCTTGACTACATTTATATTATAGCATATGTTTAAAAGAAGTGCAAATAGAGGAAAATCCTCTATTCGCTATCCAATCCGTTCTTTTTGTATAACTCAACAATATCATCTTCTGATAGCCCCTCTTTTTCAGCTAAAGCCCAATCCTCACACTCATTAAATTCAGTAGTGTGGAAACAATAAGGACAGTCTTTTAAACAATCGGTACTATTACAATATTCCTTAATCGCTGTTACATTCTTAGTATCTGCATATTCCTCTTTATGCTCACTCCACCAATCAAATGCTTCCTCTCTTATCTTTTGTTCACGCATTTCCTCTGACGGTAAGTCAAGCCATTCTCTTACTGTGTCCTCGTCAAAGGCAAGCAGGTCATTTATATTAGTGTCTGTGCAACCGTCAGGGTACAAGTCCTCCAATATAAACTCTAAATCATCAAGTTTGCCATTATCACGAATTTCATTATAGAAATCCACTGCTCCTCCCCACGGCTCAAAGTCGCTGAACTCACATATAACTTTTAAACTCATAATAAACACCCTTTCATAAATAATTTTTTTTCACAATCTTTCCGACTGCACTATTATTATATCATATATCAGAAATTTGGCAAATGAGCAAATTCCTCACTTTATCTGAATATTGTGTTAAAAATACTGTTAGCCACATTATTTAGTATCTTTGTACTATTAATCTTTGCATTTTCCTTTTTTGGCTTGTTTTTTGGCTCTTGCGGTGACTTTTGTACCGTTGGCACGTCATTATATATTATTGTATTTTTAAGCGGTTTACACCCCTTAAAAAAGCTGTCACAATGTGTTAAATCATAGTCAATCCGTTCACTATTATTTAATACCGCCAAGTCGCTTTTCGGCGGTAAAATAAAAGTCTTTTCGGCTTGTTGTGGTATACCTTTACTATTTAAACAGGACACCACTGCTTGACCTACTCCCATATTATATAGACATTCCTCAATATCTAAGTTTGGGTTTTGTCTGAATGTTTGAGCCGTTGCCTTTAGATTACTTAATTCCTTTTTAGTGTAAGCCCTCACTGCGTGTTGTATTCTGTTTGAAAGTTGGTTTAAAATACTGTCGGGAATATCTGTAACATTTTGAGATATAAAATACACACCGACACCCTTTGAACGTATCAACTTTACAACTTGTGTTATCTTTTGTGCAACACTTTTAGGCAGTCCCTCAAAAATCAGGTGACTTTCATCAAAGAATAAACAAAGTTTAGGTTTATCACAATCACCTACTTCCTCTAATTCATTATATAACTTATTCAGTAGCCATATAATGAACGTGCTATATAGCAATGGTTCTCTTATCAGTTTTACGCAGTCTAATATACTTACTACTCCCTGTCCTCTTTCGTTCTTGCACATAAGGTATTGCAGATTAAAAGGCTCATCACCGAAAAGACTTTCACCCCTCTGTTGCTCCAATCCCAGTAAGGCTCTTATGATAGAACTTACAGACGAAGAATGAATATTTCCGTAGTCCTCAGATAAATCTTCTTTGTTATTCACAACATACTTTATTACTTTTCGCAAGTCGGATAAAGTATGAAGTTTAAGGTTTTCATCTTGTGCGACTTTAAAGATAATGTTTAAAACTCCGCTTTGTATGTTTGTGAGTTTTAACATTCTTGATAACAAAGGAACTCCGACTTCCTCGACTGTCGTTTTTATACCCATTCCACTTTCTTTGAATATATCCCAAAAGGCACAAGGAAAAGCTTCAAAATCAAAGTCGTTTATTTTCATTGCCTTTGCTTTACGTTTAAATTCTTGATTACTTCCTTTCCTCGCTATACCACTTAGGTCGCCTTTCATATCCGAGATAAAGCAAGGTATACCTTGTTGAGATAAACCCTCAATAATAACCCTTAGCGTTACAGTTTTACCTGTGCCAGTCGCTCCTCCGATTACTCCGTGACGGCATAGCATATTACTGTTAAGCACTATGCTTTTACCATTTTTGGACTTACCTATTAAAATTTTGTCCATTCTTTGCACTTCCTTTTAGTATTTAGTATTAGTTATATTATATCATATTATATTGCTTTAGGTATTCTTCTGTAATTTCCTCACAATCGTGGAACTCACATAGTCCAAGTTGTATTGCAATACCTTTATTAATTTGCTTTTCAAAGTCTTTAGTAATAAAGCCGAGTTTCTCCTCAATATTGTTCTTTGAAAGCACTGTCAAAGTTTCACATCTGACGACTTGATTTTTAAATAAAAATTCACCGTCAAGATTTACCACGTTCTCCTCTTTAATTGGTATGTGCATTGGATAATCTCTGTTACTTCTACCAAAGTAGGCAACATTTACAAAATGATTATTTACATTATTCCAACTGTTTGAAACAATCACCCCTTCCCTCATATATCCACTTTTTGTTACTGTTCTTATTATATCACCACGTTTAAAAGTCATTATAGCTGTCCTCCATATTGTTCTTTATTTGCATTATAGAAATCTAACACCATTTCCGACAAGTCCAACTCCTCGTCAATCTCTGCTTTAGCCTTGATATACTTATCAATCATATCAAAAATATCTTTTTTGCCTTCCTCAAGTTCTTTAATAAGTCCTTCGATTATAGGACTTAATACTTCTCCCTCAATTAATTTATCGCTCATTTTTTTATTGCTCCTTTCAAAATTTTACTGATTAAAATTATTAATAATATTGTCATTGTTTACCCTCTAAGCAATCTCTCTTAGTGCGTCAAGTTCTTCCTCGCTGAATAGCCTTTCAACTTTTGCATACTCATTTACACACGCTTTCCATATTTTGCGTGACTGCTTATTATAACCGCCCTCAAAATCATCATAAATATCAAAGCCATAATCATTACAGAAATCCTCATAGTCATCACAAGGGTATTTTTGTAGGCAAGCCAAAACATCATAAGGCGTGACCTCATCTCCCTTTAGGTTTCCCCAAAATGTGATAAAGAAATGACTTCTTCCCCTCGATACACATACACTGTATTTTGGACGAGGTGTGTCCTCATTCCAAAGAGGGTTGATGAAATAACCCTTGTAGTTTATACTTACTTTTGCACCTGTTTCAAACAGGAATACCTCGGTAGCTTTTTCGTATTCGCTCTGCTCTATTAATATTCTTACTCTTTTTTGTAACTCAGTCATTTTTAATCGCTCCATTCTATCGTTTTATACGGCTTTAAAGCCGTTACCTATATATTTATATACCTAAAGGCTTAACAAGGCTTTTTATAAGCCTTGTACCGCCTTATCAATCTTTTCCATTACATCACTTTCAAGGGTATCGGCGTAAGCCTTTGCTCCGTATGCTTTTAACAAGTCCACAACTGCATTTTTTATAAGGTCTTTACACTCCCTCATAGCCTTTTGTGACTTGCGTTTTACTGTTTTAATGCACATTGTTTTACAGTCTGTATGAGGTGCATAGTTTTTGCAAACAATACCATTACCACAATCCTCAATACTCATAAATGTGGTGCTTACATAATAACCTTTTTGGCAATTCCAATTCTTGCCGTCCTCATAATCAAAGGTTACTTCAAGTGTAGTCTTGTCATTTACCTTTTTAGTTAGTCCACTTCTTACCATAAAAATCTCGCTCATAAATAGTCCTCCATTCATAATTAATACTTTGTTTTTACATTGCTTTTAGTGCGGTGCATATTCCAACACCTATTCCGAACATTAATAGTCCGACTGTTACCATTTTTTATTCACTTCCTTTCCGCTTGTCCTTTCCGCTTGTCTATGCTTACATTATAGCAAACTCTTTAACCATTGTCAAATAACGATATTCCTCACTTGAGAGGGAATGTGTAGCTTATGCTACACTATCCAACTCCTCACTATTTGGGTATATCATCTGTACTGCTTTTTCAGCTTTAGCACTTGCGTATAAAATTAAGTGCGTATCATTCTCAAGTGCTTTTAACCAACTTTGAATATATGCACTTGAATTATCAAAAGTTTTTTCACTTATGTTTAACATACTACATAAAATAGCACTTCCTATTTCAGCGACAAGCTCCTCTCTTGCATAAGACTTACTTCCAAACTTTCCTCCCATTTCTCTATTTAATCTTGACTTACTTCCTGTACTATGAACAAGTTCGTGGAATAATGTAGAGTAATATTCCTCGGCACTATCAAACTGCTCCATAGGTGGCACATTTACCTTATCACAATCAGGAATAAAGTAGGCACTATCCTCATTATCGTGACTGATAGACACATTATAATTACTTACATAATCATTTACTACATTTTCGCAAGTATCTATTTTAAATATATTGTCATTTGTTGCGTGTTTTCTTTTACTCTCTACTCCGTCAACGTCATTTATACTGAACACTCTGTAATATCTCAATACCATATGAGATACTTTTGGCTCGTCCTCATTTTCTTTATCTTCAACTTTTGCCGATTGATAATAGACTACTATATGACTTTTTGCACCTTTGTGCAACTTTGCACCTTTTATATTCTGTATCTGTTTAAATGTAAGGTACTCACCACCACCCAAAAGTAGTCTATTAATTCCTCGGTACTCTTTTCGGGTTACATAATTAATGGGAGGGTTACAAGACCAAGACTTGTGCCAAGCAACCTCACCCTGCTTTAACTTTTCTATTATTGCATTTGTAACTATTTCTGCAACTTTCATTTTTATCATTCCTTTCGTATATAATCTTTGTATTGTTTTGTCAATCGCTTGACTTGCTTATATTATACATATTGATAAAGCACTTGTCAAATAAGGAATTTCCTCATTCCACTTAATTTTTGACTTTCAAAATATTCCTCATATTCTCATTCCTCATTTCGTCAGGTCAAGTCGTTTTACATATTCACCCAAACAGAAAAAAAATTTTCCCCATATAGGCTCGCTGTCCTCTTTATCCCCATAATAGCAACTTTTTTGTTTTCCTCACTATACATACACGAAGCATACGAAGCATAAACAAAAAAATTTCTTTTTAAAAAATCCCAATCCTCTAACACCCCCATAATAGGCAATTTTCGGTTTTCCTCATTGCTCACAAAAAGTTTGCCGAAATTTTTTTTGCAAATAAAAAGAGCCCGAATTTTTCGCAAACAAAAAGAGCTCAAAATTTTGCAAACAAAAAGAGCACCGAAATGGTGCTCAATTTTTAATTGTTATTTGGGTCTGTTGTTGGCAGGTCGGAGCATATGTTTAATAACTTAAAGAGAATTTTATTTGGGTCATTTACATTAACAGATAAATCAACTGTTATATCTTCAATCTCTAAAGGCTCTTTGAGGTCAATGTTATTATCCTTAACGTATTGATATACTGTGTCCATAAAAGATTGAATTAGCTTATAGGTTACAAATGATAAATCCGTTTCATTATCCAACTTTAAGTCCACCTTTTTAGCTAAGGTTACATCTCCGTGTAACTTAACTTCATATGTTCCCCTTACAATCGTAGTATCAAAGTTCATCTTCTTACACTTATCCTTTAATTCTGCAATCATTCCTGAAGTTGCAAGTTTATATCTTTTAGGTACAACGTGACTAAATAATGGCTCTCTTACTCTACCAAATCTATCACATACCGCCCAAAGTTCACCGTCTATAAGTATCACCAGCATTTCATTTATCCAGTCATCATAAGCAGGTTGTTCTTTGCGTTTTTTATATGCCAAAAATGGACAGGTTGTAAGATATGCACAAGAAACACTTAATAATGAGTGTGTTAAATCACAACTACTGAATATGCAGTAAGGTGAACAATCTGATATAAGTCCATAAGTTTCGTGTATATATCTTTTAAACTTGTCACAATAGGGTCTTATTACCCCTTTTTCTACTGCTTCACCTAATGACAAAACTTCTACTTTACTCATTTTAATTTCTCCTCTCTGAACAGGGGGTGCAACTTTTCTATGTCCTCATTTTCACCAAAAATTTTGGAAAATCTCTACGCCATTCCCCTCAAAAGAGGGGGGGTGGAACTTTTGCACCGTACCCTAAAATTTGTTATTGCTTTGTTTGCTCCAATACGCCGTATATGTATTTCTTTGTGTTCTGTTTCTTACGATAGTCACTCAATTCTTTTATTGTGTTGCAAGCTGCAATATAGTCTGAACGAAGTATCTCAAAGTATATCTTATTAGTTACTTTACCATTTATAAGTTTTATAACACAATGCTTTACCCCAATTATTCTACCGCCGTACTTGTTTACTAACTTAAAATAAGTCTTTCTGATAGGGTTATCTTCTACAACTGTAAATTCAAGTCGGTTATGATTAAACTTTAGGAATATATCATCAATAACCTGCCTTAAATCTTTGCCAAAGGTGTACTTATCCTTTGGGTCATCTGAAAAGTTTACTGCCCCAAAATCATCTACATAATCGGCGGTACGGCATATACTATAATGTATATAACCTATGATTTTACCGTCACTGTTTATTGATACAAAATTTCTGCCGTTCCAATCGCCGTTAGGGTCAATCGAATACGTACCCCTGTGTGGGCAACAAAAGTAATACATATACTTAGGGTCATACCATATGTTATATAGCTTCTGATTTAGCTCGTCTACATACTTATCTGCCACGTCAAGCATTTTTACCACCTCCACAAGCCTGCTTTTTCGAGAGTTTCATCATTCTCTTATTCCTTAACATTTTTCATCATTTCCTTTCGCTTTTTATTGAGTAAATCAAATAAATCTCCTGTAATTGCAAGAGGGTCTGAAAGTTCATCACCGTTCCTGCTGTACGCATAAAGATAACTGTCAAAATCCCATTCAGTTTTCACTTTCAGTATAATTATATCTACACGATTAGTTATATTTGATGTTCTTCTGTATTCTACTAAACCCCTTTCAGAGCGGTATTTATGAAAGTCAAGTGCCGCTATTGCAAAGTCTAATTCTGTATAGCTACCTTTAAATTTAATCAATTCTTCCAGTTTAGCACAAAATAAAGAATACTCTTGCGGTGTAGGGACAAGGTTGAAATATTTGGGGTCATTGACGTAAACATTAACAGATATACTTGTTTCATCAGTATCAACAAGATTTAAAACTACTTCAACCGCTTTAATATTTGTATCATCAATGTTCTTATAATAGGTATAGTATTTAGCCGTTTCTGCTCCCTTCACCCAACCATTTTTACTTAACTGCCCATTTATATCCATTCTTTTGTTCCTCCTTTAACCAGCTTAAACCCATTGTTTTCAATAAGTAAATCATACTTACCTTTTTCCATATTATCAACTCCTTTTCTTATATTATAACTTCTTATATTAATCTTGTCAAACAAGGATATTCCTCGTTTATACTATTCGCTGTTTACCCATATGTATTCAAGTATGTCCCTTAAACCTAAACCGCCTTCTTCAACTGGTTTCATACAATAGTCCCATATGGCAGGGTGTGTATCTTTCAATATCTGAAAACGGTTAGGTTGTAATTCTCGGTGAACTCCAAACATACAATACATACAACCTGTCCTTTTGTAGAGAGTTGTGGTAAGCATACCGTCTTTCTCTATAATGTCACCATAACAAGTTGCGATAGGTATATTATTAATGTGTATAAATTCAAGCACATCTTGTTCTAACCAAAAGCTCATAGGCTTAGAGATAGGTCTTTGCCCCCTATTGAAAGCGTTACAACCATTCTTTAACCAATCGTTGCGTCTTAAACTACTCTCACAAGCCATTGTTGCTAATATAGGCTTTAAACAATACATCTTTTCAAAAGCCTTTGCAGGTTTCTTCTTCATAATGTCACAACACTTGCTTGAAATTTTAAAGGGTGCTTCTAACAAGCCACGCCACCTTTTCAAGCAATTCTTTGGGTACTTCTTGCAATAATCAGAGTCAGGGTCAAAGGCTTCTGCACAATAACCGTCAGGCTTACTTCGTGCAAACTCAACCTTTTGAGCCACTTCTTTACTTATGATTGGATAACCTACATCAAGTATTACATCTCTAAATGAAATTCGCTTTCCATTCTTGTCCTTAGGATAGTCAATAACAAGCTCAATATGTATATCAGTGTATGTACGTCTCAGGTACTCTACAAAGCTCTTAACGTGCTTTTTCAATTCAGGGAACTCTAAACCTGTATCAGAAAACCAAAGTATTAAATCGCACTTTAAAACACTACATACCTGTGCAGCGATATAGGCTAACACTGTACTATCTTTGCCACCCGAAAAAGAAACATAACACTTGTTATTATTATTATGTACATACCACTCCATTAAGCGTGCTCTTGTCATATCAACTTTTTCACTTAGAGGTTGTGCTTGAAATCGTTGTAAGTCTTGCATAGTATATTTATTCACTGTTCAAACACTCCCCTATAAATTTTATTCGTTAAGTCTTGTTATGCAGCTATAAAGTGACGGTATCATATTTTGAAATTCAAGAAGTGCTTCGTGTGCTTTATCGGCAGATGAAAAATAAACTTGATTAAAGTCCCTAAAACACCGAGTAGCCACTACTGTCGGTCTATAACCGTCTTGTGTCACTTCAAGTGTGATATAGTGTTTAGAAAAATTTGGGTCATTCCAATCATCTGTTGTGATAGGCTTATCATTAAGTGCCTGCCATTGACGTAAGCAATTATAAAATGTTTGGATATAGGCAATATTAGTACATAGCTTTTCAGAATTAAAGTAATTACCTACTCCCGCATATGCGTCTATTGTTTCAGGTATATTGTCCCGACAACCACGGTGAGAGTTAAGTGTATGGTCTATATACCAAAAATAAGACTGTGTGTCTGTATCCACTTCGTAACCTGTTTTGGCATTGTCCGACTCCTCATACAGAACTCCATTGAATAAAATTTTATTTTTCATAATTATCTTCCTTTCTTGTCAAACTTGGATATTCGTTTGTTCGTAAACTCATTATAGCATAAAAATAGAGGTATGTCAAATGGAACATACCCCTCACTTTTTATTCATCAAAATCTAAAGTGACTACTTCGTCAGGCTCTGTGACTTCTTTACTTTCCACTTCTATAACATCTTCATCACTTGACTTATCTTCTGATTTTGAGTGCATATTTGCGAAAAGTTTTTCAAGAATACCGCCACCTTGTGGATTGCTTACTTGCATTGTTTCATTGACTGTACCGTCAGCTTGCATAGTTCTTGTTTGACGTACAACTGTCGCTGAACGGCTGTCATACATCTTCATTAAGTTTTGCAACAACTTTGTATTTTGGTCTATCAAAGCCGTTACATCAGCGTCCACCGTACCGTTGATAGTTTCAAGCAACATAGCCTTTTGCATACGAGATATGTTATGATTAACCATACCCTGCATTGCTTGTATAATATCATTGGCATTTCGAGTGTCAAAACCACTAAATAACTTGTGGTAGGCACATACATACCCTGCTTTATATTCAGGACATTTTGCGGCCGCTAAACAAGTGTCACAAGCGAATTTAGGGAATTTCTTAGAATATATGTTTTTAGTCTTGGACTTAACAAGTTGCGACCCTTTAATCAACTTACCTGTTTTCTTATCCCTTATAGGAACAATATTCATTTCCCCAAAAATTTCGTCATCAAGCTCATCAATTTCAGGAGCGGTTTCACCGTCAGGTAAATAACCGCCTAATTTTTCAATGATGTTCTCTCTTGATAGCTCAACCTTTTCATATTCAGTGTCATCTACATATTCGTCACGCTCTTTAACTATTCGGTCAAAGTTTGTCCCCTCAACTAAAAGGGTATCTCTTTCGCCTGATAAACACTCTTTATAAAATTGAATAAGCTCCCTTACCTTATCTTCATCATCAGGTGTCATTTTATTTATGTACTTGTCGTGGAGATTGTCAAGGGTGTCAATATTCTCATTGAGATACAAAGAATGTAATGACTCATATTTAGGGTTATCCCAGTTTAGGAACGCAGTCATATCCATAACTGTATATGCTACTTCTGACATATCATCTCTTTCAGGATTGATATTCATTTTCTTAGCATAGGCTATTACTTCTTCCGTATTCTTTTCATTTGACAACACCCATTCAGCTGACGGAAAGAAATCAGGAGGTAAATTATTTATATCCACCTTAACCGCCTTTAGCTTCTGCCAGTATTGTAGGTGCTTTATGCACTTAATAACGTATTCTTCTGCCTGTTTAAAGGCATATACATTGACTTTGATAACTTCGGGTTCGTTATATTCGTCCAACTTCTGAAAATCAACATCAATAGGATAGTTTTTGATTAAAGGAAATGCTTTCTTTTCCCAGTCAACTTTATCTATCTGTTGTGTTTTCTTGCCGTTGAATATAATTAATCGACCATACATCATACCAGCTTTCCACGTTGTAGAGTCAACTGTATAAAATGGTAACTGTGCCAACTCTCTTATTCTTGTTACACCAAATCCGTGTACAAGAGCACCGTGTTTTTCAGCCGTTCGCAACATATCAATACAATTATCAAGATTAAATTCCTTATGAGTATCAGCAGAGGTAAAACCAACATAAGGGTATCTCTTACAATAGTATTCCCAGTTATCAGAGCTAAAGCCTTCGTGATAAACGAAACAAACAGGTACTTTAGTTTCAGCCATAAATGGCTCAAAATACTGTTTATTCCACTTCTTAACTGTTTCAGCTCCGACAAGGACTTCAATATCAAGGTTTGCTATTGCAAATATATGTTCCTTATGCTTTTCAGCCCACCTTAGATACTTTTCAATATGCTTTTCCCAATCCTCAATGGTGTATTCTTCAAACTTCGGGTCTGTTTGAAATGTAAAAGCACCAGAGTCAACCATTAAATGAATATCGGGATATTTGTCAAAAATATCCCTTAAATTTCTACCTGAAAGATAGTGATATGACATAAGAAAATTTCTTATACCTGAATTATAACAGGCTTCAAGATAAGCTCCATACTCTACACCTGAATAAAAGAATGAACAATCCCTTGTCGTGTCCATAATGTCCTTTAAAGAGTAATCTTCTTGTTTAGGTGTATCATTTGTTGCTTTAGCTTCTTCACCGCTTGTAACGTCATTTAGAGCGTTTACAGGCGGTATATCATTTTTCTGTATCTTTTTGAATTTTAGCTTTGCCATTACGCTCTCCCCTTTCAGCAATAGTTTTAGTTTTACAAGGTTTTTCTGCACCCCTTAACTCAACACAAGTATGTGTACAAACCATTGTAACTTTCAGATACTTAGGACTAAGTAATTTATCTAAGCAATCTGCTATTTGTTCAGTTAAATTTTCTTGCAAAGTAGGTTTTCTGCTTAAAAAGTCAACCAAACGTGGTATCTTACTTAGTCCAATTATCTTGTCACTCGGTATGTATTCAACTGTCACCTTGCCAAAGAAAGGCATTAAATGATGTTCACACATACTTTTTACACTTGTCTTTACCTTTACAGGTGTGCCATAACCATTACTCTCATAAGGGAAAGTGGTTAAACCGTTTACAAATTCATTTACATTTTCATTTATGTTTTTAAACAGCTCATTGACATACATTTTAGCCACTCTTTTAGGAGTGTCCTTATTGCTTTCCGTGGCTTTTACCCCTAAAATGGATAAAATTGCGTCTATACATTCTTCAATCGCTGCTACTTTATCACTGCTCATCTAAGTCACCCCTTAAAGATTTATCTTGTTAGCTTGGCTACGGTTGCAGGATTGTTATGTTTGCTATTGCGGTTTTTACCTAAAACCTTATTATTTATATCAATCTCTGACTGGATATAATTTTTTGCTTCCCTTAAACGTGTAGGGTCTTGTTGAATATCCATAGCTTCTTTTAAAATTCTTGCGTCATTCGCAATTTCCCATTCGGGTCTTTGAGATGTTGTTTCTATTACTGACATACTACTTACCTACTTTCTTAGTAATGCCCGCCGTTGCTGGGTCATTACTTCTGCATTTATTTACAATGCTTGTATTAACTGAACCAACTTTAGCAGGGTTAGGTTTTGTACTCTGTTTAGCAACCTTAGTGTATTTAGCAACTGGTGTCTTTTGTGGCTCAATCTTATTGTGCTGTTCATACTTTACGCCACTGACTACTGCCTCATTTTTAGGATTGCCTTTCTTTTCGTTATGCACTGAATGTGCTTGCTTATAATTCTTATCTGTTGCTTGATTAGACATAATTAAAATTCTCCTTTCTGTGCAATAAACCCCACTCACATAAAGTGAATGAGGTTTAGCTTTAATTAACCATTTGCCACACCACTACGACCACCACGACCGCCACGACCGCCACGACCGCCTGATGTTCTTGTAGTAGACGTTTTTACAGTAGCTGATTTTTGTGTAGTTACAAAACCGCTCTTACCACCACGACCACCTGACGTTTTAGCTGCTCCACTTTTACCGCCACGACCGCCTGATGACTTTCCTGCACCACTGCTACCACCACGTCCTGATGAAGCTGGTGTATTAGCATAAGCTGGTGTTGCCATTTTTGCCAAAGCATTGATTAGAAACTTCATACTGTTTCACCCCCTTTCAGTGATTATTTTAGCATTTATGCTTAAAAGTATTTTAGCATATTATGTTTTCTTAGTCAATCACCCTAAAGGGTTATATGAGTACATTTCATCAATTAATTTACAATCACCACATACACCGCAAGGCTCACCTTTGGCAGTAGGGTTATTGCAACTGAAAAAGTCGCCTTTTTCAATACTGTACTCTCGTGCGACATCAATAAGAGATGTTTTATGCACATAAGCGAATGGGGCTATAAGTCTTATTCCACTTGGCTTTATAAGCTCATTAAACCTATCAATGAAATTTCGGTCACAATCTTTAAAGCCGTTTTCTTCGGGAGATACATAGTTAAGTCCCATATAAATCTCTTTTATTCCCATTGTTTCCGCTATATTTATAGCGTGTGATAAAAATACAAGATTACGGTATTCCACATATTGTTTTTGAGGAATAGGTGTACCTTGAAAGAAATCATTATCTGTAAGGAAATATAGTGGCATATCTATACCGTAGTTATTACCCTTTTGTAGATACTTTTGATAAATGCCCCACTCTTGATTTAAGTTAGGTTGTCCATACTTAAAGAATAGTAGTGTAAGACATTCGTTTGGATAAAGGTGCATAAGTCTTTCTAACAAGACTACACTGTCAAAACCGCCACTAAAAAGAACTAAACGCTTTTTAGGTGGTTTATGTCCTATTGGTGTTTGCGACCAATCAGCCATTATTTTCACTCCTTATAAACTGTATGTTGTATAACCTATCTTGAAATAACCAAATAGGAATACATTCAATTATTTTAGGGTTATCTGAATAGAATACTACTTTAGCACAAGTTGGATATGTTCTTAGTGTCTTTAGTGCAAACTCATAATCACTTAAATCTTGTATGTTAAACTTCACTTCATCTGTGGAGCTTAACAATGCAAGGTTAGTAAAAACATTCTTCTTTGCTACACCACTTGAAGGTGTTTTACAGTCTACTAAGTACCTAAAGCTACGTCTATATGTATCACGAGGGAGCTTATAACAATTACCTGTTTCAATAGCCACCTTATAATCGTCATTCAACAATTCGTATACTAACGGATATAATTCATTGAACTGTATTAAAGGCTCACCGCCTGTTATTACAACATTCTTTAGGTCTATACCCTGCTTAAATATTCTACCCATTATCTTATTTATTGATGAGCGTTTCTTACACTCAATGGATTGTGAGTGTCGGCATTTACTACAACCGACATCACAACCGAAAAACTCTACATAAATACAAGGCTTTCCTATGCCTGTACAATCAGTTTGCAATCCCTTGTAAACGTCATTTATGTAAACCATAAAACAGCCACTCCTATCTTACAACAATTCTTGCAATCATAGCTGTTTTTACATCACCATTTTCTTCAAAGTCTGCAAAGCCAGCTTTAAATAAAAGTGAGAAACCTTTTGAAGCCACAATACTACTTGCAATAGCAAGTGACTTATACATTTGATTAACGGCAGAAGCACCTACTGCCCTTATTTCTGTTTCTTTGCCTTCTTCAACACAATTTGCAATACAACCTGCAAGTTGTTTAGTTGATGTTGTGCTTGAAACTTTTAGTAATGTTTTATTCATTTATATACTCCTTTACAATCTTAATTTCTGCTCTTTATAAGTGTTTTGACATATTCGTACTTAACTTCTTTCCAGTCCACAAAACCAAAATTACGACTGTCACAACTTTCGTCACTATTATCCCCCAAAAACCAACAGATACCTAAATCATCTGAATGAGAGTTTAATCTCTTTACAATAAGTCGTTTCTCATTCATAGGCTTATTAAAGAAATAAATGTTGCCGTCTTTCGGTTTACTTGGAAATACCTTGTGTCGTACTCTTTTCGCCAAAACAATATCATTTGGATAAAAGGTTGGAAACATTGACCTGCCGACTATTACCGTCAAGAAAAACGTCTTGTGTAAGATATAGGCTACCAATGCTATAATCAATACAATAATAAAGGCTATCATTCTTCCACCACCTTTATTATGTTATCCTTTGGTACAAGTTTTAAAAAATCTTCAAGGTCTAACGCTATGTAACTTTTACTTGTGTTAAACTTGTGGAATATAACACAAGGTACTTTGTCTTTAGGACAGTCACTCTCTGCTTGCTTAAACCATTGAGGTAAGCTCCACGTCTTAGTGTTCTTACACTCAATATGTAGCTTACAGTCAATATTACTGTCAACAGGAACTATATCACCCCTAAAGTCATCACCTTTAGCCGTTTTGTTTTTAGCAAAACCACCACTTAAAGGTGTTCTTACAAAGGCTTCACCGAATATCTTTTCAAGTAGCTTGGCTATTGACCTTTCGTAGTTAGCACCTTTGTTACGACTATTTCTTCCCCTTTTCACATTTTTTTCGTGTTGCTCTTTTTGTTCTCTGCCTTTTTCTGTAACTTTTAGTTGCACATTCTTCATCTCCTATCTCTACTGCAATCTCGTAAATCATTATACCATACACATTTGTAAAAAGCAAGAAAACCGAGAAAATTTCTCGGTTTCTTTGATTAATATAAAAAGTTAAGGAGTAGAAGCAATGGAACTCAAAACTGCTTCATAATTATATTACCAAAAGAAATCAAGATTGTAAACCACTTTGCAATATTTAATTGTCAATTTCGTAGAAAAATTCTCTTGTAAAATAAGGGCAAAAATCTTCAACTTGCTTTAACAGGCTCTCAATCATCTCTTTAAGCTCTGGTGCAGCACCTGAATTTTTATCTCTTAGCTTTACAATATGTGCAAACTCAGTTATATTGACTTTCGCCGTAAAATCTGACGGTATAGAAAGTCTGCATAAACCCCTTGCAACATCTTTTCTATTAACTAAATCTTCTCTTATAAAGCCATTCGCCGTTTTAACATATGTAATACCGTCTTGTACAATAGCAGGTGGTAAAGAAACACCTTGAATATCTAATACTTCCCTATCTGTCAGTATTTTATCTTTGTACCAATCCGACTTTTCATCTTGAAAGTCTGCAAGTCGGGTACTTGCTCTTATAATACGATTATCTAATCGTTTTGCGTGAGCGTCAAAGTCATCTTGTGCTCCCCTGTGAATACCCAACACCGTAAATTCAAGGTCAATAAATCTTAATAAGGTAATATGTTTTTTACCGATTTTACACACCTTTTCAATCTCTTTGCAAAAGGTTTCAGAGGTTTCAAGGTCAGTAACAACTGCACCCCTTGTTGATGTATTCAGTTTTTCCATAAGATATATGTCATTTACCTTCTCTTTTGTAAGGTGTCTTTTGCTGGTATACATAGAGGTTATGGCTGACGCATAACCTGATATTTTATTTAATAATACTTCCATTTATATATTCCTTTCTTACTTGTTATTGCTTGTTATAAGGAGATAAGCTATAATCAAAACAAAAAACATAAGCTCTACTAAAATCTTCTCAATATTCATTATTTTAACCCTTTCTTATAGTCCTTACAGGCTTCTTTCCAGTCTATATCAACTTCAATATCTAAAGCCTGTTTTAGTTCTTCGTGCAAAGTATCAATTCTTACCTGCCCCTGAACAACTGCGTCACTAACTCTGAAAAAGCTGTTCATAAATTGTAAAGCTCTCTTTTTGCCAAAGCCAAACTCTGTATGTAAAACATAAGCAGGTATTACAGTAAGCATTTCTAAAGCATTTGCTGATACCTTTAAACGTAAATCATCTGTCGCTTTAGCTATCTCACGTTGTAATACTGCATTATTGTTTGGACGCTTACCCCTTTTCTTTCTCTTTGCCATTGTACTTCACCCCCCCACATAAGATTATTCTGATAAACTTATTATAGCAGATTATTCCGTTTTAGGCAAATGGCACTTTACCTCGTCCAGTCGTTGCAGATAACTTTTATAATACCACTTAATTTCTGACTCAAAAGTTTTAACCGCCTGCTCACAAAGCTCTTTTGACGTGAAATAAATTGTATCAAAATCACGAACACGAAACGAGTCATATACAAGAATTGTATCATTAGCATAATTGTAAGTAAAGTACCACTTAGACATTGTACTTTCTTTCCAATCTTTACTGGTTATTGCCCTATCGTTGTCTGCCTGAAATTTTCGCAACATATTTTTAAGAGTAGTAGCTCTATTTACACATTGTGCAATTTCCTCGGAAGTAAAATAATTACCGCTGTCGAACAATACTATATCATCATAATAACTATCTTCTGTTAGGTTCATTACCCCATTACTTGATACTACATAATAGGTTTCACCGCTTCTTGCTCTCTCATAGCCAGTTAAATTAGACTTTATAAGCCCTAATTTAGTCGCTTTTTTCTTTTGAAATGTTTATAAAGTCTGTTTTACCATTCACTTTTATTTTAAATTTCATCTTTCTCTATCCTTTCTGTATAACCGATATGTGTTTTACCTTGAAATTCACTAAAGTACCAGTCTATATCTTCCTTAAATTCTTGGATAGCTTCATTACACTTTTCCGCTGATGAAAAATAGACTTGATTAATCATATCATACTCAAAAGATTGTGACCTTGCTACATATGTAGGTTTATCATAGCCTGTTTCCTTTGAGATTACCCACCTAATTTTAGGCTGTTCATTTGGGTTATATGTTGATACTAGCTCGTCATCATTAAGGGCTTGCCATTGCAGTAATTTTAAATATATCCTTACTGCCTTTAACACCTTATAGGCAAACTGCTTATTATTATAATAATTTGCGTGACTGTATAACGTATCAGCGTCAATAGTATGGTTATCTACCGACTTCTTAACAGCTAAATCTATATAAAAATAAGGTTGGTTGTAAGCAACTCTACTAAAGCCTGTATCATATAGAGGTTTACCCTCTGCTGACAACCCTAAATAGTTTGCTTGCTCGTCTGTTATGTCTAAGCGTGTTATGCTTCCGTCCTTTGCCTTTACTGATATTTCCATTGAAATCACCTACTCTCTTTATTCCTTTAAAGATGTGCTTTATAACTTCTATTGTCCAACCGTCACCACACATATTGTATATGTGAGAGTCAGCTACATTCATCTTGTACCAATCAGGTATTGTCTGCAACTTCCTATACTCGTTTGGAGTAAGTTTTCTACACCTGTTTCTATCCAAAATTTTCTTCTGTGTATTTCCACCCCGACAGCCTGTCAAAGTAGGACTTTTAAAATTGATGTTATTAACTCTTTTCAGAATATCGTGTCCATTAATATGTAAGGTGGCTATAACTTTCTTACTGTTACCGTGAAAGTCAAAACCCTGCTCATAGAAATATTTTTCAGGCACATCTTTATCCATTATATCCTTTATTACCTGCTTACTGGCTAAAGGTAATGGAGCGATAGGTATGTTTGTCCAATACAAACGCTTTCTATCTTGTGCCGAAAATATATTGCTGTCAATTAAACGAGGTTTAACACCAATCACTTTTGTTATCTTAGCTATATCAGTCTTATTATTACTGTCCACATTCTCAATCATAAAGAGAACGTCAGGGTTATTATTCGCCTTTATCCATTGTAGTATAGCATTACAGGGATAGAATAACCACGATACACCTTTTAAGCCATTATTATATTCTTTTCGCCCTGCCGTTGCCTTTGAAAGTGAACGGCAAGGACTTCCGAATATAACTAAATCAATCTTAGGTAGGTTACTTAGAGCGTCACCTTTGACAATAAGTTCGTCATCAACTTCTTCAACAAAGTTCATAACGTCACCTATTTGTATGGTATCAGGGAAGTTATCTTGTGTAACCTTTATTGCGTTCTTATCAATTTCACTTGCAAAATATTTATTGATTTTGTAACCGCTTTCAATTAAAGCAATCTGTCCACAACTCATTCCGTCACACAAGCTCAACACATTTAAAGGTTTCATATACTGTTTAGCCCCTTTCTAACTTAGTCGAATAAATACACCATTCTTAGCACGCTCCCTTGAGGTACTTGTTAAATAGGTTATCTCATCTATGGGTACTCCACCTTCTTCACCATATATGTCATCTGGGTAGATAACAGCTACTTCTGTATCGCAAGGAAATGTATTTAAAATATCAACCATTTCTTTAACTGTCATTTTACCCCTCATTCTGCAATAACTATTTCTATATCATCTTTGTCATTACTTTTTCTTAATAGGGACGTGTTATATTCTTTGACTGCTTCAATGTAGAGAGCCAGCGCTTCTTTTGCTCCTTCTGCATTACCGTACTCACGAGGTGCAATACTGTCATCATATTCTTTCGCACGACCTCTTACATATATAATAGCTGGTGTTAGTTCTGGACTACTTATACTTTTAACCTCAATCCCATTAGACGCACAAAATTTAAAATCCCCTCGTTTAATCTCATCTCCCTGCTCCAACACTTTCATTAACAATACATTTTCGACTCTCCAAAATTTAATTTTTAACATTTTTACATCTCCTCCTTACTTCTCAACCTTTTCAATTCTTTTTTACCTTCTGCCGACAAGTCGTTTTCGTCTTTAATATTATTAAGACACGATATTACTCTGTCATTCATCATAACTTGAAAATTTTCGTTCTTCGGTAATAGGCACTCTGTTTCTCCTTTATGGAATACGCATTTTTTGCAGTTACAAATCATTTTAATTCCCCTTTCCGTATTCTTTTATAACTATATTAAGTTGTCTCTCCTTAACTTATAGTATTTAGCTCAAATCACTTTTTTAACTTTAGTGTTCTCAACAACTTTTCGTCAGCAATATCGTTTACCTTGTCAGTAGGTATATCAAGTAGATACTGTATTTGTGATAGCATAACAAGAACATCTGAAAATTCCTCTGTTATGCTATCCATTACTGTGTAAAATGGCTTTCTTACTGGTTGTCCTTTGCCTTTATAACGCATATACTTTGTTAAAGATTGAGTTAATTCGCTCATTTCTTCAATAAGTAAAAATACCTGTGCGTCACCGTATGTATCAGCAATTTCTCTCCACCCTTTTGCAGATGTCAAACCAATAAGTCCTAACGGATAAGTGTGTTTAGTTAAGTCCGAAGAGTAGATAGGGTTATCACCATACTTTGACTTAACACATTCTACTTCTGTTTCAAGCAATTCATATTTCTTATGAAACACGTCTGGCTTACAAGGGTAGTATTCGCCACGCAATCCTCTTATAATGTAATCACCGACATTTGCTCGCATATCACCTTCAAGTGTTCTTATAACTGGAACACCTTCGACAATATAGATATTTGTCTTTTCAGGTGTATTTGCAAACTGAATAATCTCTTGCATATTATCACCTGTCCACTCCATAGCATTTATTTCACAAGGTTTCGTTTTATACTTCATTTATAATCTTCCTTTCTATTAATAATTTCGTTCTTCACAAGCAGATGTTTCTTTAGCTTCCTTTTCCCAAGAATATTCCCAAGTGGAGTTAAACACTCTCCTACCACACATTGCATAAAGCCCTGTACAGTAAACCCTTAGATATTTACAACCAAAACAACTCTTATTACTTATACTTTGCATTGCTCTCACTCTTTTCAAAAGATAACATTCCTGTTTCGGTTAATGTTATCGTTTCATTAATCTTTATCTATACTGCTCCAATCAAGTCGTTGCCCACAATCAGGGCAGAAATTACATTTGTCCGAATAGTCCAACTCAAACATATGTCGACAAGTAGGGCAATAGCCAGTGTCAAATACTATTCCACATTCATCATAGCCGTCACCTTCAAGGTCAGGAACATCTGGTTTATTCCTTTCAATCATATCAACAAAATCAACATAATCTTTATCAGGGATTGCAACAGTAACCACCTTATCATTGCTATTAAACATAAGTTGAATTGACCGCAAACTTTCAAGAGGTAATTTATTAAGAGCATTACTATATCTTACACTCTCTTGTAAATCTCTTATTAAAGTAAATCTCTCAAAGCCTCTTACTGCAAGTGCATAAGTAGAATATAATTCAAATTGAGGAAAAACGTTATTGCAAGGCACAAAAACACCGTTAGTATTTTGTGAAAACTGTCCCATACGGCTTGTTTCAATATACTTTCTGCCAACTCGTGTAACAGGTATAGTTTCAATTTTACCATACTTTTCTGAATACCTATCCACATTTAAAAGAAAAGCGTCAGTTCCAGCTTTAAAATTCTTTATTGTTTGCACGTTTCTCACACTCCCTTCTCAGTGTTTCTGTAAATTCTTCTTGTGACATTTTATCACTATCACCCTTATAAGTGATTTTTCTACTGTCATCAAAGCGTTGCTTATTCGGAGAGTTACGCAACTGTCTTTCAAATAATTGTCTTTGTCTACGCATATATTCGATATTGTTTTCGAGCATATGCTTTTGTATTTCTTTTGAAGTCTTTACATTATGAAACATAACATTTACGCCGATTATAATAACAAATAAAGCGAAAAGAAATAAAAAGACCCCTAAAGTAATACATAAGATTTTAAGCATTGCCACTACCTTCTTTCTGACGTTTGTTCTTGTAACACTCTCTTTTATATGCGGCCTCTTTTTCAGCACAAGCTATACACATACGTTGTGTTCTTTCAAGTGGTAGAGGTTCACCACACTTAACACATAAATGATTTTCAATTCTTTCAGCACGAGTTTTTTTAGCCCATTTACGCTTATCTGCCCTTACGGCATATAACTTTTCAGGCGACTCTTTATAGTTTCGGGCATTATTTGCCTTTCTTCTATCCTTACACTCTCTGCACGTTAAACTTCCTTCTTCTGCTGGACGCTTATGGCAGTTAGTACAGATACCGTCTTTCTTATTCTTTTCATACCTGTCTTTTCTGTATTTTTTATAATAGTCACTGTATTGTTGATAATCTGACATATTGATTACTCTCCATTCTTTTTAATTCCTGCAATCGTAAAATCGTCCAATGAAGGGTGATTTACCTTTGTATACATAGCACACACTATATTCCACAAAAATGCAATGTTATGTGGTTCATCTTCCAATCCCACCATTACCTTTGTTAAGTGCCTTAAAGCACTGTCTATAAAGCTATGTAAAGGTAAACCTTTTTCCCAGTTTCTTGCTTCATACTTCAATGCCCCATTCTCATAATGTTTTGCCAACTCCCAAAGAGTGTTAAAGAAAAAGGTAGTGTACTCACTGTTAAGTGCCTGTATGCTATCCAACTTTACACCTGACTTATAAGCGTTTAAAATTACGCCTAAATGAAACGTTGACAGTAGCGTTTGATAACTACCCAATTTTCTGAACAAATTTAATTGAAAATATATCTGTGCTATAATTCTTACTTCAAGCTCATCTAACTCCCCCCTTTTTGGTGGACGTTCTTCAATAAGCAATGTCCTAAAAATCGCATTATAGTCATCAACATTAAGTTGGGTAACTATATTTGATATTTCTGCTAAAGGTAATAAGTCAAACCTACCTTTACCCTGTACAATTTCTCTCATTGCACCTGTTTCAAAATGTGTTCTTTCACCACTATCTTGAAGTGGTGTTTTAGCTTTTATCTTATTCATTTTATTATCGCTCCTTTACTGTAATTGCATTATACACTCTTTTATCCCTGTTGTCAAATAAGGAAAATCCTCACTCCAACTAATAAGGTAGCCTTGCTAACCAATATAAAAAACTAAGCATAATAAAAGCTATAAATATCACAAAGATTAGCAACCCCAACATATACTCCCTAAACTTCTTACCCACAATATCACCTACATTCTTCCGACATTATGCAGGCGAGTTTCTTCTGAAAAATCGTTTGTCCTTCTTGTAACTTCCCTACTTAATAAGAATATTGCGTCATCAATATTCTCAATTTGCAATCTAAGGATTGACAATTTCTTTGTCAGGTCAATGTATTCTTCATATAAAGGTTTTACTTGTGGCTCTTGCACCACAAGTCTTTCCTTTGCTGACTCTGCCATTTTAGCAGGTAAGTCTTTATAATATTCTATGCTTAATTCAAGGTACTTTCTCTTTGCTTCTTCAACAAAGATTTCCATACGCCCAACTAAAGTACGCATATACATCTTTTGTTGAGTGAAAGCATTGAGGTGTTCACCAAGTTGTTTTGCCGTCAACTCTGTTATTTGTGCAGGTAAGCTCAAATTATCTGAATTTATATGTAATGAATTATTGTCAGGCTCAAAGAGGGTTACACCCTTATCCTTTAGACTGCCTTCCATTCGTTGCATATAACTCTGACGTGCTTTTACAGGGTTAAATTTTGGCATACGTCATCACTCCTTTAATTCCAACAAGCAATTCTATAATTGCACCAACGGCAACAATCATCTGTCTTTTTACTTGCAATACGAGGTGGTACTTCACCCTTTGCAATATAATCATTCAGGCTCTTATAGTCATTAAGTATCTCTGTCATTAGGCTCTCTGCTTCTTTGCTCTTTGACGAAATAACAAACTCTTTCAAGTCCTGTGTGTTCTTATTCTCATAAAGAAATACTGCTTCTGTAACTGGCTGTTTCAAGCGATATAGAATATTATCAAACAGATTATGCAACTGGCACTGGTATTGTATCTTTTCTTCACGAGAATACTTTGAACCACCCTTTAGGTGCTGATACAACTCTGCATATTCGGCAAATCTCTTTGTCTTACTACGCTTAAACTGTAAGATATTCTTATACCTTCTGTGCAACTCTTGTCTACGTTGCTCCGCACAATAAACGTAAACAAGCCCCTGTCGTTTGTGTTCAGGCTTAGGCTCTTTCAAAGAGCTAAAGCCCCTATCATTTATGGACTTGATTTCAAGAATGGCTATTCTTTCAGTATAACCCTTTTCATTCAAAGGTGTTAATGCAAGCACACCGTCAGTATGCCCCTGTATATTATACTCCACATTATGTACAGGTAGCTCGTCCATAAGTAGAATACCCATATCCTTTAGATACCCTTGCAATCTTTCGTGTACCCCTGTACCATTGTCAAAGATACGTTGTGAACGAGGTGATATACTGTTAGGGTCAGCTTGTACACACTGTGTTCTTGCATAATATCTTTCACGAGGACATCTGCCGACTTGTGACGGAGCATTTACATCAATCGCTCTGTTTTCGTCTGCTTCATTAGCCTTTTTAGCTAAATACAAGTCCAAATCTTTAATCACATACCCTTCATTTTTCATAGCGTCAAATAAGTTCTTTAAAGCCATTTCTTGCACCAACCTTCCTTAAATGTGTTTATCAATCTTACACTTCTGTTCAGACTAAAATTACCTAAAAGAAGTCCGATAACAGACAGCCACTCAAAAGCGGTAAATAGTATGTAACTTTTCTTAAAGCATACTATTGCATAGACTATAACTGTTGCTACTGTAAATAACCTAAACAGCACACATAATATATTTGTCACTTTTATGTATCTCGATACATCTTCCATTTATTTATCCTCCTTTTTCTTAAAGAAAATTCTTAGAAATACACGCATACCTACTAAGCGTATAATACCTGTGATAGTGCAAATAATTGCATTAATCATTGTCATATTAAAAGATAGCACATCTTTTTCTACAAAGAATATCGCCCCGAAAATAACCATTAATGCACCTGCAAACATACAAAGTTTTTCACTCACATTGATGATAAGACTTAGGGTATACAATTTCGTTAGTTTATCCATTACTCTGTCACCGCCCTGCACTTAAACACTGATGTGAATATAAATGTCATCTGTACTATCTGTAATATTATAAATGATAGTACACTGACAATATTATAGTTTAAACCAAGTGTTTTATTGAGTAGCCACCCCATAAATACACTTATACCGACAATAACCACTGACATAAGTGCTATGATTATAAGTAGAGCAAAAAGTATCTTACTTACATATGCAATATTAAATTCATCTCTGTTCATTATTAATTTCCTCCACACATTCTAAGAAATCAGACCATTTAAGAACCGCCAACTTGTCACCTGACAAAGCCCACTCAACAATCATAGGTTGATTATGTATCATAAACTGCTTTTTATCAACATACAGACTTTCAAGTTGTTGATATATTTTCTTAGATAGCTTACTTTCAGCCAAATCATAATAAGCTACAACCGCCATTTTATCCTTACCATTGCATAAATCAACAGACATTACAGGTAAGCGGAAATTCTCTTTAAGAGCTTCTTTACTTATCTTTGTCCACGTTTTTAGTGTCAAAGGGTAAGCTGGCTTTTCTGTTACCTTACACTCTACGAGGAACAGGTCACTTTTAACGTCCCCTTTTGCCCCCCATAAAGCCCCTGACGCTGGTGTAACCTTACCACCAAGTTCATTTGCTACTCTTTTTTCTTGTATTTGACTCTTTTTTCTTACGTCCATTAATTTCGCTCCCATTCTTAAAAGATAATATATCTCTGTTTTTCGCTCCTTTTATCACTTCCCAGTAAAGGCAATAGGAAGTGGTATCAGTGTGTATCATATCATATTCAAGCACATTTGGGTTTTGACAAAGTTCTTCTTCATCACCCACCGCCTGATAAAAGTGTTCACAATTTAAGCAAGACATAACATAACTGTTGCCTTTGGCTTTATTCTTAAAATCCTTAAAACCACGCCCTGTTATCTTCATCTGCTAATCACTCTTTCCATTACTTCTGTCTTTAACTTCTCAAAGAGGTTTTCATCTTCTGATAGAGCCTTTACAAGTGCTGGAATACCTTGATACTTATTATCCGCATAATAGAACCAAGCACCTTTTCTCTCAATTATACCCCACTCAACACCGAGCATAATGATTGACTTATTATTGTCATTGTAGTTAGGTGTAACTCCTGCTTCATTCTCTGAATAGTAGAAGTCAAAACTACCTTCTTGATTACGGCGGTAAGTCTTGTTCTTTTCTATTTTGAATTTAACAACTTGTCCGATAATCTCTTTGTTTGTGCCTGTACCCTGCACAATCCAGTCACCACGTCTAAATCTTATAGCCACTGACTGAACAAAGCCGTTAGCCCTTCCTCCGGGGGTATTATGTACAACAACACCATTTATAGTACCACCTGCAAGGAAATTATGATAACCGTCAACCTTTATATCATATCTATGTCTTTTCTTTAACTGTTTCTTTGAAGCAAGTCTAACACTTATAACTCGTGAATATTCCTTCTGCCACTGTGGGTTATTATGTAATTCAAAATCTATATAATAGCCTTTGTACTTATCAGGTAGCTTGTACTGCATACATTCAGGTATATAAGTCTTTATCTGCTCAAAAATCAACGCTGATGACGAGCTGTTTATGCGTATCAAACCGTCTTTCCTAAAATTTGCAACAATACCTAACTGTCCCAAAGCGTCACATATTCTTTGCAATCTGTCAGGGTACTTAGCAAAACGCTTAACACTTATAAGCATTGCAGAGCTATCTGTGTCTAAACAACCGTCGTCCATATACCATACAGCCATTCCCAAATAGCTAAAGTGTCTTGATATAAAATAGTAAGGGTCACGTTGTGGTAGTGACTTCTTTATCTTCATTAACTGAACAGACGGTTTTGAGTGCCAAATACTTTTGCCTTCTGTCTTTTTAAAAGGCATTAAAGCATTTAGCTTATTCACTTTCCATTCAGCATATTCAGGGTTTACACTATCTTGCAATCTCAATAATGCAGTATTTGAGTTTTTATGTGTACTATATAAGGTACTATCACCCGACAAAGTACCATATAGAAAGTCACCTAAAGTGCCGTTTATGTAATTTTGATATTTTGTTACCAACTTATCTGCCATTGTTATATCCTGTGCTGGTTTCCAACCAGTATCAGTTAAAACTTTATGGTCGTATGTAACTGTTATACCAAATCTGCCATTCCTACTGCCGATACCTTTTGACTCAATGTGATAATATTCATCATCTGTATCTATCACACCATTGTCACGCCAGTCAACAATATCTTTGGCTTCAAATTCACCTGTTTTCTCATTCAAAGCCCAAACTTGCCCTTGTATTTTATTTTCCACAATTTCACCAATAGGTAGACATCTGCCGTCAACCAAAGGTATTTTCGTGTCATAATGTAAACAGTATTCGGGATTTCCATAGCTACCTATTTTCTCTCTTAGCTGATTTACACATATAAGAGTAAAAGGCTCATTACCTTCTCTAACTAACTTGTTATTAAAAGCCTGATACTTACGGAAAAATTCGCCAAGCAGTTTAGGTACTAAGCCCATTTGTACTGACTCCTCCATTTTACTATCCTGCTCTTTTGTCGGAGATAGTGCAGCAATAGAGTCAATAACGGCTAATTGTACAAGACCACTACTTTCCATATCTATTACTATCTGTGTAGCTTCTTCTAAGCCAACTGGACGGCTATATAAAAGCTCGTCCGTATCTACACCACAAGCTCTTAAATATTCTTCCGTTGTAGTTGCTTCAACATCAATAAATGCACACTTATAACCCATTTTTTGAGCGTTTCTTACAATGTGAGCACATTGCGTTGATTTAGTAGTAGATAAGCCACCTGAAATTTCAGTATATCTACCGACTGGTATACCACCACCTAAAGCTACATCTAAAGCCACACTGCCTGTGGGTATTCTTTTTATTACTTCATTATCACCTGACGGAACACCTAAAGTGACTGCATTGTCACCAAACTTTTTATTAATACTGTCTAACAGTCTTTGCATTTCTGCACTGTTAGACTTCTTTGACGTTTCTTTCTTTGGTGTTTCCTTCTTTTGCTTTAGTGCCATTATTCCAAACACTCCCCTTCATACAAATCTCTTATTTCATAATCGCCGTCACTCTCAAGCTGATTTATAAGAGCAGTTATGATATAATCAGTGACAGAAACATCTGCGTCCACTGCCACCTTACCAACACGCTTATAAATACTTTCGGGTATTTGACAATTTAGTCTGTGTAGTTTCACAATATTCGCTCCTTTCTGCTTTGTAATTACTATTTTACACTATGTTTTCCCTTGTGTCAAGAGAAATTTGTGCATATGCACATTTTCATTAAAATACACAAAATTTGCAAATAAAAATTATTACTTTTTCTTTAGATTAAATGTATACTCTTTACTGCGTTTCAGCCGATTTTCAAGAGTATTCTTTTGGAATGGTTTTATCCAAACCCTTTTACCACTCTTATACGTCCTATAATGACCTTTAACACCAAATGAATAGGTACACTTATTATAATGCCTTTTAACCTGCTTTTTGCCTGTCTTAACGTCACTTACGAATTTATTAAGTCTTATTATCTGCGTTTGTATAAGTTTAGACTGGGACTTAGACTTGCCTTTCTTCTTTTTCTTCTTAACTTCCTTTTCAACATACTCTACTAATTCAGGCTCAAAATTCGCCATAAAGTAGGTTACATATGTTACATAGTAAATCATACAAAAACCCAACTTTTCTTCAATGTCACTTAAAGGACGGTCACACGATATGCCCCAAGAAAAACTCACCATTCCATTGTCAGTTATATTGTCTATCTTATGAAATGAACAATCAGGTAACTTTGTAGATGACTCTTTGCATTTAAAATTGCTTAAATGTACCACGCCGTCATCTGTGAATTTCATATCAAAAGTCGCCCAAGTGCTATTGCCATATAACCCTGCAAACTCACATTCCATTGTAAACTCTCTTAATACTACTGGCAATTCATTTATTTTGACATTGTTTTTGTATAGCCAATTAGCTATAAACTCGTATGAGTCTACACTACATAGTATCTTGTCCATTTCTTTCTATCCCTTTCTACCGCTAATTTAGGTATATTATACATCATATTTAAACATAGTGCAAATAAAGGATATTCCTCGTTTCGTGAGGAATATCCTTTTGGACTACTTTGCTTCTTGATAACTGTCACCGCTATCCCACGCTGTTAGCATAGGGAGGTTTAACTCTACATTATCACCGAATGGGTGTTCCATATAAGCCTTTGCTTTAGCTATACAGTCATCAACATATTTTTCGGGGCACTCAAACACAACTTCGTCGTGAATTTGCAAAATCATATCTGCACCGACACTCTTAAACCAAGGGTCAGCATTTATACGATTTTGTGCCGACATTGTAATATCCGCTGCACTACCTTGAATACAACTGTTTACCGACAATCTTTCACAATATGCTTTAGCCTTAAAATCGTGACTGTTTATATCAGGTAGTCTACGTTTTCTTCTTAGCAATGTTTGTACATAACCATTCTTATGTGCAAATCGTTTCTGTTTCTGCATAAAAGTTGTAATACCGCTGTACGCTTCAAAGTATTTGTCAATGTATGCCTGTGCCACTTCTTCACCAGTCTTAACGTGGTACTTTTCAAGGTACTCTTTACCACTTAAATCAATCGGGCTGTATGGGTCATCTTTCAAGTTATTGTATAGGGTGTATGCTCCACCGCCGTACATCAACAAGAAGTTAATTACTTTCGCCGCTTGTCTTAGGTGAGGGTACTTCTTCTTCACATCTTCAATAGGACAATCCAACTCAAACATATTGACCGCCGTTGACGAGTGAGTATCAGAACCGCTTAAAAACATATTCATAAGATTTGTGTCTTTACTATTTGATACAAGTATATTATTTGCAAAATAATTGTGATTAACAGGTACTTCTAAGTCATATCCCGATTGTGTCAAAGATTTTGAGAATAGTCTATCCCCTTCTTTAACCTGCTCTATGGATATTATCTTTACTTCTGTTACATCTTTATGTTCGACATTCCACTGATATGTTTCCAAACTATTTTGCAAGAATTTTGGGAATTTGTAAGCCATACACTTTGGTGTATAAGGTGCTATTGCATTAAGAAAGTTTAAAGCATTATCACCACTACAAGATATGCCACCCTTAATTCTATTGAATTTTAAGTTGTATTCATTAAATTTATCACTTAGCACTTTAAAGGCTTCATCAGATAAATTCTCTCTTGCTATGGTTACATAATAACCTTTTGTATCTGAACATCTATTGTCGTGACCTAAACAACCGTCATCTAAATACCATATAGCTAAGGACTTTAAATTAAGACTACTAAGTAATTCAGCATTTATCTGCTTATGTTTTTTACCGTCCGAATTAGTAAAGTATCTCTTTAGCTTGCGTATAAATGGGTTTGCTCCTATAATTGCCTTGTGCATTTTACCTTCTTCTTGTATAGTCCCAGTTACAAAATCTTTTAATAACCTATACTTCCACATCAAATAATCGTATTGTTTTTGAGAATGATAGAATGTTAAGTTATCACTTCTTTTTACAAAATTACTATCACCTAAAGACATTCCTATTACAAGGTCTTTTAGGTCATTTTCTATGCAAGGTGCATTAAAGTAAATGGTATCACCAACTTTTAAATCACGAGCTAACTTTTTACCTTCCGTAGTAAATATGCTATGATTATGGGTTACAATAAGTCTGCTATCATCACCGTCATTTGTTATCCTTAACCAATCCTTAAACTCTCCCCTGTATTGTGGTTTATCATATAATGCTGATTTACCATTTTTCCAAAAATCTGAAACAGGCATATTTTGTATCTTACCTGTTTCAAAATTATACGACTTAACATATACAGGCTCACACTTTTGTACTAAAGTGCCTATTTCTGTTGAACCGCCGTCAGCTAAAGCTATTGGCATATTTCTTTGAATACAATAATGTGTTAGCACTCGCATTTCAAGGTTGTTATAGTCACCTGCTATTATCTTCTTTCTCTTTACTGTACAACCCTTTTCAACTGCACCGCCTGTATAATCTCTTACCCAGTCACCATTTTTATCCGCAACATATTCACTGCCGATAAACAAGCTACGAATTTGATACTTGTCATCATCTTCCGCTTTAGGTAGCTGTTGTAGGTTTGGAGAAGAACAATTATGAACGCATATCTCATTAGCAATGAAATTATGGTAGTCCCTCACTTCCAAGTCATAAACGTGCTTAACTCCAACTGGCACTATTTTTATGATTTTATAGTTAGGACTTTCTGCTTCTGACAGTACCTTATGTGGTACTCTTAACTGCTCTGTTTTAACTTTACCCTCTGCTGCTAATTTCTTTCCGTGATACCTTGCGTGTTCTGCTTTAGTCATTAGCATTAGATTAGATATTCTGTTATCTTGCTTATCGCCATTCTTATGGTGTATGTGAATATCAGAATTATCACATTTAAAGAAGTCCCTTTTAATTATAAGTTGTTCTTGCTCCATATATTTATTTGCACCATATATACGAGGTCTGCTACCCACAATAGAACGTCTTAGGTGAAATACTTTACAGCTATCTGTGTCTTTAAGTAAATCTATGGCACTACACCAACCATTATGTGTTAATATTTTATGCTCAGGTGTACATATCAAGCTACCTGTGTTATGTGTTCCGTCACTTTTCCAAGTGGCTTCCACACACTCTCTGTAACCGTTATCATATACATTAGTTACTTCTGATATTCGCACTTTACCATTATCATCATAGCAATATACTAAATCACCTGCAACTATATCCTTTATAGGTTTTCTACCACCTACACAAGTAATTAAAGTGTTTTCTTCAATACACGAGATACGTCCGCTGTCCGTACCAAGTATGTTAAATGAAGGGTGTGCCTTTCCGTCACTATAAAGCTGTTCGCTCAACCCTTCCATAAAAGCACTGCTTAACTTTTCCAACTTCTTATATGCAAGAAGTTTTCTACATAGCTCCACACCCTCCTGCTTTCTCTTGACCTTGAATGTTTGCTTACAGAGTTTTAACAGGACTGCTGTGTTTGCTTGTGGTGCTCCTGAAGGTGTCTTACTTATAATCTTGAAATTAAAGCTAAGGTGCTTTAGTCGGCTATGCTCCTGTTCTGATACTGCCTTATCATAAGTCTGCATTAGCTTTTGACGTTTCTTGTCATCACTTGACTTCCACGCATTTGTTTCCGTAGGGTGTGTTATAGGTTTTTGATAACCGAATAATAACTCTTGTATTTGAGCATTACTGTTGACATTAAACTCACAACCTGCAAGCTCATAAATATCATAAAGCAAATCTTCCTTATCCGCCTTAACGTCAACTTTCATCTGTTCAAGTCGCTCTGTGTCCACTTGTGTACCGTGTTCTTCCATTACAAACAAAGTTCTCAAAAATCTCTTATAAGTCTTATTAAAGATTTTATCCATACCTTCCTTAGCCATTTCGTCCATAGTACCTAAATACAAGCACCAAGTGTAAAAAGCGTCCGCTAAAGCATATGGAGCACCTTCATCAATAAGTACCATATTAAAGGTTGCTTTTTGTGAAGCCTTTAGTCCAAAACTCTTTTTAACTTCTTTCGGCACATTATTTATGACTTCTGCAAAGTGTTCTTGCTTGATACCCAACTTCAACATTGAGTTTTCTTTCAAGCCCTTTGGTATATTCTCATTACACAACCAACAAGCTATCATTGTATCATATAAGTCTTTAGTTTTTATATCTATGCCTAAACGAGCCATAACGTGCATATCAAACTTTAGGTTATGTCCAATTATTCTGACATCTTCACGTTCAAAAACAGGTCGGAGATATTGTCTTAAAACCTTTAGGGGTATATTTCTCTCCCAATCTTCTTCTCTCTCGTGGCATAGTGGTATGTAATAATTATTGTAGAAACCCCAAGATATTGAGATACCTACACCCTTAAAATCTTTGTTATAACCGTAAACTCTCAAAGTATTTGTTTCCGTATCGAACGCAAATTCGTCAAGTTTACTCATTTTTTGAGCAAGTGTTTTCAGCTTACCTGCCGTATCTATTATATCATATCGCTCCATTACTGGACTTTTGTAATACTCCTCGTACACTACTTTCACTCCTTATATAAAAAAATAAGTGCTATCTCAAAAGAGAGTAGCACTTATTACAGATTAAGAATTTATACGTTTCTTTAGTCCTTTACCTATCTTAAAACGGAGATAGTTTTGTTTAGGAACATTTCTGCGTCCACCCTTTTTATCAGGCATAGTAAAAGCGTCCCTACTATACTTCGTTAAGGTAAAATGATTAATTATTTGTAATACCCCACCTGTAATAACACTACTCTCAATAGCGTCTATTACTGCATAAATAGTCTTTTTGGCTTCTTCAACAGATACGTCATTTTTCTTTGCGTACTGTTTTGCTAAATCTTGAATACCAAAGACTGCCACACGTTACACCCCCTTTCGAGAAAGTTTGTGTTTATGAACAGACTTTACAGATGACTTCTTTGTGAAAGACTTTTTAGCAGGTTTAACATCTACTTCCTCATCTTCTTCATCTTCTTCATCTATATAGTCATTGTCATCTAATGGCTCATCATCTTCTTCGCTATCGTCATAGATTTCTTCATCATAATCTTCTTCTGACTTTGATGTATCTTTTTCTGACTTTACAAGACTGGCACTTATTTCAAGCGAATTTTCAATAATTGCATAAAGACTTTCCATAGTGCCGTCATATTGGTCTGCAAGATTATCAGGCAACATTGCAGCAATTTCTTTTTTCGTCAACTTATCTTCATCTTGACGGTCAAAAGTGTAAGTTGTGCTTGTACCCTTGCCGTTTCTCACGATTGTATAGTCACGATTAGTTAGCCCATATCTTTCGTGTAAGCGGTCAAGCTGTGTAATAACTCTTGTACCCGCAACGTACATCTTTAATGAGCCATTAACTTTCTTGCCGTCCTTGTTCTTGTAGCTACGTCTATCAAATACAAGAAACGCCCCCTTAAATGAAGGGTTATCGCCACCGTCACAAATAGAGCAATCGTCCCCTGTACAAATAACACTGTCGTATCTATTACCCTTTTTAATGTTGTGCTCCCAAAAGGTGACAGGTTCTTCTGTCAAAAACCTTACGTCAGCTTCATCACCGTCATCTTGTAAAAAGAAACGGAACAACTGACCTTTCATAGCTTCTCTGCGTTCTTCCTGACGCTTTGCTTCTTTTCGTGACTCTTTATAGCCACGCTTAAATAATTTACCCATCTCAAATCACTCCTTTTCTCTTGTTATTATGTATTCTATTTAATGGGTTAAACATATTATAGCACATTGTTTAGTGCTTGTCAAGTATGGAATTTCAATTCCTCGATTATATTTTCTGTAAAGTATGTTTGACTAAAGAAGCCGTGCTGATTAGCTTATTTGTCAATAGCTCTCCCCATTCAGAGGGGTCTTTACCTTTACCGTCTACAATAGAATAATCACACGTTAAAATATCCACTCTATCTCTTAATCTTTTTCTCGCTATTTGTTCGGCGGTCTTACCGCCTGTATCATTATCAAATAACAGTATGACCTTATCACAATTATCAGCAATAAAGTCTGCTTGTGCCACCGTCATCTTCGCTCCCATAAGAGCACCTGTGTTTATTCTGCCCCACTTATGTAACATCATACAGTCAAGCATACCTTCAACAACTATGAGTGTTCTCTTAACAGGTTTTATCTTATCGGCTGGGAACACAATAGAGCCTTTTTGAAAACCATATATCTTATAACGGCTATTCTTAGGTCTGTTAGGGTCTATGTATCTTCCTATAACTCCGACAAGTTGATTATCTTGACTAAAGACTGGTATAGTTACTGTTTTATTCTCAATATCCCTACCCACTTTCCAATATCTCATATCTTCTTTATCAAAGCCACGTTTAAAGAAATAGGTATAGGTTGCCTTACCACTCTTAAATGGTGCTAATTTGGTCTTAGGCATTACTTTTAGTTCAGCCTTAGTGTTTATACTACTAACTTCAAACTGGTGTAATTTACGCTGTTTTATACCGCTTAAAGCCTTTGAGTAATCTACACCGTATCTTTCAGCCATAAACTGCTCTGCCTGTCGTATGCTTTTAAATTCATCAGGCAAAGATTTATACAAAAACCACACTAATGAGCCACTGGCATTGCAACTAAAGCAGTTAAATAGTTGTAGATGTTGCCCTATTTCATCAGGTGGTTGATAGTCAGCGTTTATTCCGCAGGACGGATGACTTTCGCTAACCGTGAATAGGACAACAAAATTGTATCTTTGAGCCTTTCCACTGTTGTACTTTTTCTACTCCAATGTAATCAAGTAAATCTTCAATTTGCTCTTTAGATAAAAGTGTACTATTCATAACTTACATCACCACCTTTGTACTTACATAACCACAATATATTATTCCACTTATCTCTGTCACATTCAGATAAAACAAGCAATCTACCAAACTTCTTGCCAACAATACTGGTATTAATCATCTTGTTTCACTTCCTTAACTTGTTCTTTAGGGATAAGTCTATTGTAGTTATTCCTTTCATATTGTCTGCACTTTGAATAAAGCTCTGTGGACTTCAGCCACTTATTGCCGTCTGAAAAATCAGCGTATACACCAATATTATTTGGGTTAAGCCCCACATTCAAAGAAGATAATTTCTCTTTGAATAACTTAGCTACCACACCTAAATGGATACTATTTAACCCTTGTCGCACCTTTGCATAAGTCTTTATAAGAACAGTCGCTTGCACCCTATTGTCGTGTTCTTTGTCAACTTTTTCCTTAACAATTTCCCACTCAATAAGATTATCAAGTTGTTTAGAACATTTTGTCTCAACACACCTATCCTTTAAAATACAAAATGTGCAGGGAATATATTGTTCACATAAAGACTTTATTGCTTTCTGCTCATTCAATGTACAAGTTATTTTCATTCTGATTGCCTCTCTTTACTTTTGCAGGCTATTATACACAAACGACTATGTGGAAAACTAACACTTACCACATCTTCATCTGAATAGCCATTCATACCGAGTTCGGCATTTATAACTGTTTCAAGATGTTCATAATAACCGTCATAGTTCAATGGTAAAACAATTCTAAAAAGTTTCATAATATGTACTCCTATTCCACGTCATCAACTGATAATGTATCATTGTCTGTTGAGTCATCTACACCTTCACTATCTGACGGCAATTCAGCATATATCTCTGAAAAGTCCATACAAGTGAAGTCCCAGTTAAGTGTTATCTTGCCACCTTCACCTTCTCTGTTCTTTATAACAGACACTTGCATTTCTCTGTCATTTATCATTACTTCATCTCTGAATAAAGATATAACTACGTCAGAGTCCTGTGCGATTGCTTGTGAATATTTAATATCACTTAACTTAGGTGCCGCTTTTGTGTTAGACTTCTTCTCGTCCAACTGTGTATTAATAACAATAGGCTTGTTTACTCTCTTAGTGAGCTTTTTCAAGTCACGAGTAATATGTGCTACTCTCAACCAATCATCTCTTGCATTTTGGTCGTCCTCCATAAGATACACACCGTCAATAAACACTATGTCAGGGTTTACTTCTTTAATTCTCTGCTCTAAAGCCATAACCCCTGTCGCTGTATCTATATACAATGGTTCTAAAGAGGGCAATTCTTCTTCCAAAAATTCAAAGTATTCCTTTTCTACTTTTGGCGGTAGCTTACCACGTTTAAATTGTGAATAATTCATACCGTCCTTATGTAACTTGGAAAACATAATTGCGTCATATCTATCCTGCATTAAGGCGGTTGACATCTCTGTCACCATTTGCAATACACTACACCCCTGCAACACACAACTTGTACCTAAAATACATTCAAAGAATGTTTTACCTGTACCAGTTCGTCCTGCAATAGTGATTAAGCAACCGTCTATCAAGCCTTTAGTTATCATATCAAGAGCGTTCCACCCTGTGCCGATACCCAACATACCTTGGTTCTTTTTACGCTCTAAATACTGATTTTTTCTTTCGTCAGTATTATCATTTATTTTTACTGAATTAGAGATTGTAACTTCTTGGTCTAACTCTGCAACACCACTCTTTAAAATCTCATAAGCTTCTTCTGTATTAAGACTTTCAAGATTGTCAGCGGTGGACTGTATCAAGTCAATCAAATTATTATGCTTTGTTTTCAATATAAGCTCATTACACCAAAAAGACAATAACTCATTTGTGCCGACAACTTTTTTTCCTTTATCATTTGTATATGTATATACTTTTATGTTAGGAAATTTTGCCTTTAGCACCCTATGTGTTGGTGGCTCACCAAATTGATGTATATGCTTTAGCATATAACTTACAATTCGCTTGTTTTCACCTGTAAAGAAAGAAGTTTTAATTTGATAGTCACTTACCACTTTTATATCTTTTGTTTCTATCAACTTCGATATAAACCCTATCTCTGCATTTAGTTTTGACACTCTGTCACCTTCTTCCCTTTATTCTTAATATCCTGCCAATCTTATTGACAGGCATAGTCCACTGGCTATTTACTAAACTGCGTGTTTTGTCATCATTATCAACGTAGTAAGATATTACCCCAGTGTTCAATTTTGAGCTAATAAAAGAGGGTCTTTTAACCCTCGCTATCTCGCTATATGGTACATCTTTTATAGCGTCCATTAAGTAGTCCGAATATTCATCTTCAAATATTACAAGCACTACTCGCATATCTGTTGACATATAAATATACTCAACCAGTGACTTTACATCTTCATTGACTACTACCCTTTTATGCCCTGACAAAGCATTTAAAACCTTGTCCTTAAATGAGGTATCTAAATATGTTGTTAGTGTTCCTACACACCTTAGAGCCACCGTTTCAGCACCCCTATTGGATATATCACCGTGTAACACTCTTATCACCTAACCCTCAAAATACTCGTCACGCCTGTCCCTTTCGTCAATCAAGACAGGGTAAGAGTTACCCTTTATGAGTGAAAAGATACTTGCTCCGTATATCTCTTTCACTTTTACAGGTGACAAATTTGTACAGAATATAGTCACCATTCCATTATCTTCTCTGTATCTTAACAAATCTTCAAGAATAGGTCTTACAACTTTAGTATCAAGTTCCTTACCTATTTCTTCAAGGACTAAAAAGTCAACCGCCTTAAATCTGTTATAAAATTCTTCTTCAAGAGCAACCTTTTCTTCGGGGTCTTTTGCACCCCACATAGCGGTGTACTTCTGCACATACTCTGATAAAGTCACTCTCTTAGAAGTATAGCGGTGGCGGTATGCTTCTTTAGCAATTATACAAGATAGCATTGTTTTGCCTACCCCATTACTGCCATAGAAGTAGATACCACTATTCTTCATATATTTGTCATCTATATTTGCAATATAATCGGCAACATAATCTCTGACTTTGACTAATTCTTCTTCATCAGCTTTAAAATCGTCAATAGATATGCCATAAAACTTCTTAGGTATACCGATTATACTTAAATTTTTGTTGGATAATGATTGTCTTACTGGTCTTTTCATTGTTACTCTCCCCATTCACCCATTTTAACTTGTTTCTTGCCCTTTTGCCACTCTCTTTCTTGATTACGAGAAACAGGCTTTCTCTTTATCTTCTCTGACTTTTTATTAGGGTTAAACTTATCATCTAACCATAGCATTGTATCATTAAAGATAGTATTTCGCCAGTTACTGCTTAAAACGGTCGGTTGCAAGGTTGGTATCTTTAAATACTTCTGACCGCTTGTAAACAAAAACTCTATCATTGAACATATCTCAAAAGAGCTATACTCTTGTAATAGAGCCTTAAAAATACCCATATCTCTTTTCATATTGGATATTGAGTACCTACTCCCATTCTCGTGAGCCTTTTCACGAAAGAAATAAGTTAAATCAGAGGTAGTGAAACTGTTAATATACTTTTCTAAGTCATCATACTTTCTTAGAAAAGCATTGTACTTTTCAGACTTTATTTGTCTGTTTTTTCTGTAACCTTTTGTTGTGGAGGTAATATTCATTACTCTCTCTTGTCCATATGCTTTATCAAACAAATCTGATAAGTCCGTCATTGCCACTTCCCCCCTTTATTCATACTCACTTAATGTTTCTTCAAGAATATCATCAATTACTGTTTCAATGTCTTTTACAATATCAGTCGCTTGACTTATATTATCACAAGGTGCAGACAGCCAAACATCAACTCTTAAACTCTCAAAGTCGCCCATATTTTTTGTTACACCTTTTGACATACCAATCAAAGGTACTCCTGTTTTGTGAGCTTTTATAGAGCTGTCAGCTTTCGAGCCTTTTTTAAGCTCCGACTCACTGCCATCATTATTTCTTTTTCTTACTGCCACTTCTGCTTTATTCTTCAACGATTTCTTCACTTTCATCTTCCTTAGCCTCCGCATATGTCATATACTTTTCGTTCAACTTGTTAAACTCTTTCTCACACTTACGTCCAAAATCGGACTTGTGCATATCCTTTCCCTGCCCTATTTTCACTGTTTCGGCAACCGCCACAACAGCGTCAATCTGCTCTTGTGTATATAAGCGTCTACCTGCACTACTCTTAAAAGGTGTTTTAGGTAAAATACCACTTATTTCCCACTTTCTTACCGTTGCACTTGACCTACCAAGGGCACTGGCAAGAGAGCCGATTGTGTATAGCTTCATCTTAATTCCGTTTGGGAAAGTGTACGGAACAGATTTTTGTTGTATAGCCATTACTTTGCACCCTTTCTTCTCAATTTCGGCTTTTTAGACACACTTGCAGTAGCCTGTTGCACTTCGGGCATATCTTCATCATTAGCCACATAAATAGCATATGTGACCTTTTCTTCGGTTAAATCTTGAAGCTCGTCCGTTGTGATGTCACCTGTGCTTACAAGTTCTTCAAGTGCTTCTTCATTTACTTCTTCCTTAACAGTTACACACTGATTAAAGCCTTTAGCCTTAACAAAGTCAAGAGTTTTTTCTTGATTTAGCTTGATACTCTTACGGCACTGCTTACCAAAAACAAAACCACTGTCTTTAGCATAGTAATTACCTTTAGTATCTCTCTCTGCGTGTTCTTCTGCATACTTTTTAATTTCTTCACCGAGTGCTTTCATATTCTTTTCAAGCAAACCCTTTTGTTCTTTCATTTTTTGATACTGTCTTACCTTTTCAACAATACTCATTTTAAATCATTCCTTTCACTTGTTGTTACTACAAGTTTACCATACTTGTCCACATTTGTCAACTACAAATATCCCCTACCAAACAACTTTTGGCTATTTTGTGAATTATTCATAAAACGAAAACCAAGTTTTTGGTATCTTTTTATTCTTGTCTTTATATGTCCAGACAATATAGCCACATCACTTAAATTATAATCATATACAGTCGCTCTTTGTGCTTTACCGTCTGCAATACGCCTTACTCTGCCTACCGCCTGTTCAACGGACTTACCATTGTTTAAACTACCGACTAAAAAGGCTACTTCCCACGCCTTTACATTAGTGCCTTCTGTTGACTTTGAATATGTAGTTAATGTAACAAGAGCGTCTTTATTTTCGGCTCGTGTTAAAGCCGTTTCAAGCTCACTCTTTGTGCAGTCACCATTATATATCTGTAAAGTATCTTCATTAATGCCATTTCGTTTTAAAATGTTTAAATAAGCTACACAATGTTCCTTTTGTCTAAAGAACATAATACAACTCTTACCTTTGTTGACACATTCCTTGACATCTTGAACCACTGTTTTAACAAAATCTTTTTGAAATAGCACTTGTGTTTCAATATCCATATAGGATATTTTAGGTCGGCTTTTATAAGGTATGCTTGTAAAGCGTATTTCACTGTCATTTAGCTTATAATTCCTGTCAGCATTATAATTAACCACTGAATATACTTTTTGATTTCTTGCCCCCTTTCTGACTGAATAAACAGGGTTAAAATAGGCGTCAGGTTTTCGTATGTTCACATCAACAGGCAATATGTCACCGTCTTGTGCGTCTGCACTACATTCAAAGCAAAAGTCACCTAAAAATAAAGTCATTAGTGAAGCAAGTCCGTCACTACGTTCAGGTGTAGCTGTCAAACCAAGTTTATATCTACTCTTGAACTCGTTTATGAGGTCATAACTACTTGACGGACAATGATGACATTCATCTATAATAACAAACCCAAATTCATCTGTAAGAGCCTTTAAATCCTGCTCCAAATATCTATTCAACGTTTGTACTGTTGCAAGAGTTATTTGTTCTCCAACTTCTTTCTTACCGTTACCTATAATGCCACATTTTACTTTGCCGTCAAAACACAATTCAATGTCTTTCTTCCAACCCCTTATCAAGTCAGTCTTGTGCATTATTACAAGAGTTTTTTGCTTTAATGCTTGTGCAAGATAAATACCTACAATAGACTTGCCTTTACCTGTCGGCATTTTTATCATACCCTTTGCACTACCCTTTTCCTTATTCAATTTCAAGTAAGCGTCAGTCGCTTCAACCTGCGTATCTCGTAAGGTCAGCATAAATTTAGGATATGTAACGGCATTTGTTATTCGGTTATCTAAAACAATGTCACCATCATTTATAAAACGTACATAATCAAAACCGACTGGGACACTTATACCACCTTTACTTACTTCATAGTATGTGAGATAACGTGGTATTGATATACTTGCATATCGTGAAAATCTCTTTGCATTAACATACGCTGGATTGTCAAAAGTAAGCATATCTTTTATTTTAATCTGTTCTTCTCCCGAAGTCTTTAATAAAATTCTATTAGATACTATTACCTTTGCTTCCTTTGTATATTTCGCTTTTTTCTTTAACTTCAAACTTTCACTCCCTTTCAGTAAATAATATTGTAGCACAACTTATAAGTCTTGTCAACAAAAGAAAATCCTCACTTCAAAAGAAATGAGGACTTTACTTTAAATGTATGTATAAATTATGAGTTTGGCTTTGTGTAAGTCTTAGCCTGTTCACTATCGCCAATACCCTTTGTCGTTGGGTCATTCAAAACGCCCCAAACGGCTACCACGATTGTCCATAGTACATATGGATTGCTGAAAGTCTTAACTATAAGCTCACCAAGCATACTCCAAGAAGTAATGTCAGACGCTTGTAAACTAAAAGCACTTCCAACTACCGAAAGGATAACAACAATAAGCTGTACCCAAAATACAGGGTTCTTCATTCTTACCTTTAAGTTCATAACATCTCACCACCTTTCACCGACTATTTTATTAGACCTAAGCGGTCAAGATAACAAATAGTCTTTAATAGGTCATTAGTTAGACCTAAGCCTTCCCCTTCACCTGAAATTACACCCTTGTCCATAAGTTTTTGTACAGACGGTTTAGCCCAATCAGGCATATTGCCGTCAACATAATTATAAACAAAGTTTTGGTTCATAAGCCACTCAACTTGTTTTTCAAGGCTCTCAACCTTACCAGTAAGAGTAGCTACTTGTTTTTCAAGCTCTGCTATTTTTGCCATATCTTCTTCACTCTCCTTATTTGTATTTGCAGGGTGTTCCCCTACAACACCTTTGTATATTGCTCTCGCAAATGTTTCAGCACCTAAATTTCGGTACTTTTCAACATCATCTTGACTGTCCACAAAACAACACTCTACAAGCATTGCCTTAGCATTACTTCTATGTACAACATATAAATGTGAGCCGTCTTTTATTCCCCTATTTTTATAACCGAGGTCGGCTATTGCTTGTGCTGTATCTTCTGCTGCGTCAAAAACTTCCCCTTTATATGTCCACACTTCAACACCTGTTCCACCACCTGAATTAAAGTGAATTGAGATAAACAAATCAAGGGTTTGTGCATTAGCTTTCGCACATATCTTTCGTAGATTTTCAGAAACTGACTTAGAATAATCATCTGTACAATCTACAACTATATGCCCATTCTCTCTAAAAATCTTTTCAAGGGCATATCCTACTTCTCTTGTTTCAACACTTTCGTCAAGAAAACCGACAACACCACAACCAGTAGTACCTGATACTGTATGTCCACAGTTTATTCCTACTCTCATAAAATCACTCCTCAATACTCAAAATCTTTCATAATCAATATATGAGTAAAATCAGTATCTTCAACAGACACCTTTATCACACCATTTTTTTCATCAGCATAAATGCAAGTATCGTTTCCTATGTACACGCCCACTTCTCCAAATTTATATAATAATGCACCTATGGGTGCGTCCTTTAGCTTGCTCATAGGAAGAACACTATCTGCACTGTAATAAAGCATTTCAGCACTTAACGGCTTATTAGTATACCATTGTACTAAACCGTCATTATCTACGCAAACTTTGTTTGTAAACTCTGATAAATCACTATCATAATCTTTTGGAAATATATCTAAAAGACTTTTAGCTATTTCAGGCTTTAACATTGCACCCTTCATATGCTTTACATACGGAGTGCCAATTTTTGTTTCAACAAATTCTTTTATTCCCTGCCCTGTCATTACTACCACCTCATTCCAAGATATATTCTGCTTAATGGGAGTGCTTAATTACCGCATAAATGAAGAGCCTGATGAAGTTCTTTAACTTCCTCACTTAGTCCGTCAATACGGTGATGTGCTGACTTTACGCTTTCGTCCATTCTACCAAATTTTTCAGTAAGTTCACGCTGAAAAACATCATAGTCGGACTGCTTTTTCTTTATATCATCAATACCTGATTTTATATAGCCGATTTCATTGAGAATAATACCTTCTTCTCTATTGTCTTGACGTGAGTTACGTCTTACCGTAGATATTCCAAAAAGTATTGAAAATAATGTGCCTGCTATACTGATGATAACAGCTATTGTTGATAAAGGCATAAAGATACACTCCTTTCTTTGCTTATTCACCTAAATTATAACATTAGAGAACCTAATTGTAAAGTAGTTTAGCATAAATACTTTAAATCAAGTTCTCTAATTCGTTCGACTTTATTTTCTTAGTAAGCTATTCAGATAAATTATTAATTTGTGCAACTAACTCTTTGTAGTCATCATCTGTTAAACCGCCTGACAAAACAAGTACATCAAATTTTTCAAGCATTTTTTCTTTACTCATTTTTCCAACGGCTACAATTTTCTTGCACAATCCATATGAACGTCCGTGTTCCATATTTAGCACCTCCTATTCCGTTATCCCCATTTCCAACATTGCTACCCTTACATC
>ERZ773218.152-NODE-152-length-90236-cov-64.352014_pt1 | contig 90236 bp, 72 predicted proteins | sample MGYA00580527_ERZ773218 | MGnify/ENA primary metagenome ERZ773218 (study PRJEB29015, sample SAMEA2737763) | human gut metagenome | biome: human gut; feature: human-associated habitat; material: faeces | place: China | collected 2012 ...
TGTTCGTCCAATGTTTTCAGTTTGCGCATCCAGTAATTCATTGTAGAGACTGGAACGTGATGTTCCTGACACCATATTTTGCAAGTCTGCCCACTGGATTGAAATTCATGGATTCGTTCAGACCACAGTGTGATTTTTTCATCTTTTTTCATAATGATACAGTTTCCTTCCTTTGTTATGAAAAAAGTGTATCAGAAAAATATGGGTGCTAACAGATACGGATGATTACGTACTTACCATCATCCTATTTCTACATCAATGCTATATCTTTTTAAGTTAATGCATTCTTTTGTACTACTTCTCCTAACTGTTCAATAATTTTTCTATTCAAATGCTTTTCATCCACATCAAAATTGACAATAACACTTTCGTCCCATAAAAAATCATTTTTATTAAATCTCATTAAACGATATATTTTATCCTTCTTTTCTTTTGTATCAATTATGTAAGGATTTATCAAAAAAGAAGCACTGCGAGAAGCAAATAAATATCTAAAATCTCCATAAATAATCATCTCGTCAGGGCACTGATATACAAACACCGCACTCACTTTTCTATATACATCTTCTGATATACCTAGTTTTCTTCCAATTTTAGGGTGTTTTAAAATTCCATTTATGTTATTATATAATAAAGAACATGCCTCATAATATCCATTTGGTGAAATTTCCGTATAGGACCAATTAATAAACAAAATATTATATACCATTTTTCCATCTTTGATTTCTTCAAATTTTGTAGCTGCCGAATTTAAAAATTGTTTTAATTTCATAACTCTTGGCATTATAGCATATGCCCCTACTTTTTTACAAACATTTTCAAATTCATATCTCCCCTCATCATTCAACAAAATTAATGGCATATATCTGTCAAATTTATGAAGCTGATCAGTAAATTCTGGAGTTTTAACTTCTATATTAACAAGAGTCCCATCCTTATATTCTATACTAGCTTCTGGATTGCATTTTGAACCTTGCACATGCGGTTCATATTCACACTTTTTTTCAAAAGAATTTCCAAATGCTAAAAAATATCTTATTATCTCTATTTCAGACAAAGCCTGAAAAAACATATTTTGGTTATAATGTTTTTTCCCAGCACTCAATTGATTTCTAATAAAACCTACTATTTCTTTCTCTCCAAAATATTTAATCATTTCTTTTATTCTAAAATTAAAGTTTATCAAAAAAGTGTCCGCATTATATCCAATCACACCATCAAATGTACATTTATTATGATTAAACATTCTTCTAACTAAATCATCCCCATTTAATAACCGGATTAAAAAATGTTTTTCCGAATATTCATCCAACCATCCTGATTTCCACATTTTTCTCAAAGTTTCATATACTTCACTCTCTCCCAAAGGGAAATTTTTTTCACTTCTTCTCATAGTTCTCCATATGATAATCCTGGAAGTAAATTATCATGTATTTCCTTTTCTTTAATATCACAATTCAATACCAAGCGACACATAAATAACATCTGTCTCTATTCCTTGAGTCCCTTAAAAAATTTATATTTTTTAAAGGACAGTTTCCTGTTACCCCAAATACAGTTTCCTGTTTTTCATCTTAATATTTCATCAATAATACATCTTTCAGATCTTTAATCATACTTTCATATTTTACTTTTAATGACTCAAAATATTTATATGCATATATCCATAAACCTCCAATTGAAGTAAAAATAAGTAAAATCGCAGCTAAATACAACCAACTTGAAAAATTTATTCCTATCTTGTCCATATTTTCGAATGAAATAGTCAATATACCTGCAACAGCAGATGCCATCATAAAAATAATTCTATTTCTATCTTTTTCTTCCTCATTTTTTTTGTCTATGTAATCCTGATATATACAAATTAAATTTTCAATCTTTTCTTTGGTATTTATCTGAAATTCATCCTTTTTTAAAACATTATCTAAAAGTTCAATCTTTTTATTATGGAATTGAATCAAATTGTTCATATACTTTTTTTCATTTTTGTTCTCAATAATTAAAAGACTCAATACTGCGACAATTAAAAGTATAACGCCCAAAATTTGCCATATCAGCTTCCATTGTAAAGGCATTGAAAGCGTCACAATTATTCCTCCCAAAATCATTTCCACAAAACAAATTATAATTCCTTTTTTTGCTTTAGAATCATATTGATTAAACCCATTCTGTATATCCGGACATTTTTCTTTCTCATCTTTATATACTTTCATAATATAATATTCCATAAAATCACCTTTCTTTTCCTCTCTACTATTACAATTTACATTTTGTCATATTCTCATAAAAATTACAAAATGTTCTTCCTATTTAACCACTACTCTATCAATCATCCCCTTCTAAAATATTGATCAAAAAATTTTTGTTCAAATGACGCAGTATCTGTTATCTTGTCACGAAATATCTTATTAATTAAATATGTATCTGATTATTCCGGGGCTCTTTGGCTCTTCCGTAATTATCCGTTTTGGCTCTTTTAGCATGATCAGATATATAGTATAATGTTTGTATTAGGATGTATGAGGAGAATTATTTATGGCAAAGTCTAATAATACATTATGCTTAGATAAATTTTACCCGGAAAAGGATTTGATGATAACAGATATTGATCAGCAAAGTGATAAAATTATAATTCAGATGAAATCAACTTCAAGCAGCTGTAAATGTCCAAAGTGTAATCGTATAACACAAAAATATCATGGAACATATACTCGTAAAGTACAGGATTTACCTATTTTAGGAAAAAATGTTCAACTTGAAATTTGTTCACATGAGTATGCATGTTTGAATGACGAATGTGAGGTTGTTTCTATTGCTGAGACTTTTGATGGATTCCTTAATAATTATAGTCGTATGACAGAAAGATGTGCTGATTTTATCTGTACATTGGCTCTTGAAACCAGTTGTGAAGGCTGTGCCCGTGTCTGCCACACATTAGGGATAAAAATTAGTGGTGATACCGTAATACGATTACTTTTAAAAAGATATGAATCTCTTCCCCAACCGGAAGTTAGTGATGTAATAGGTGTGGATGATTTTGCATATAAAAAGCGCCATACATATGGGACTATCATAGTAAATGAAAAAACGCACGAGCCTATAACATTGTTGAATGGAAGAAATGGGGATACATTGCGGGAATGGCTTAAGAATAATAAAAATGTTAAAGTGGTTACAAGAGATAGGGCAAGTGCATATGCGAAAGTAATATCAGAAGAATTACCCGATGCAATGCAGGTGGCAGACCGATTTCATTTACATCAGAACCTACTGGAAACAATAAAAAAAGCTCTGAATCAAGAAATCCCTGCAACAATAAGTATCCCACACAATGATACATCTATCGATGCAGAAGAACATTGTAAAAAAAATCGCATCTGATGTGGATAATTATGCTGCTTTTTCAGAAAAACGTTATCAAATGATCTGCCAAATACAAAATTTTTTAAAAGAAGGCTGTAGTTACCGTGAAATTGCCAAACGTATGGGAATAGGTCGCAACACAATTGCAAAATATCGTAAAGGTGATCCAAAAGAATTAAGTATGTATGGAATTCATCAAAGCAAACTTGATCCATTTCATGATTTTATTATAGATTGTCTTAAAGAAGGATGGAGTAAAAGCAAAACTGTAAAGGCAATATACGAAAAAGGATATTCTGGATCCAAAAGCAATGCTTTTGATTATTTGTGCAAAATAGAACAAAAAGAAAATAAATGTTTTGAGCCACAGACATATGTCAGAACAATGACGGAGTGTTTAAAATACAAAACCGGCAGTAAGGGAAAAGATAAAGATTATATTACACGAGAAGGTGTGTTTAGGTACATGTGGATGAATACTGAGCTTTCAGATAATCATAAGGAATATATTTATGAAAAGTATCCAAATATTTGGGAACTTCAATGCTGCATAAGAGAGTTTAGAAATATTTTTAAAAATCATAATGTGCCAATGCTCTATTTATTTGTTGAAAAATATAGTAAAAATCTTCTTAAACCCTTAAGAAGTTTTGCTGAGGGATTAAAAAGAGATATAGATGCAGTTGAAAATGCTGTAGCATATGATTACAGTAATGGATTTGTGGAAGGAACTAATAGCAGATTAAAAATGATAAAACGTACAATGTATGGAAGATGTGGCAGGCAGTTGCTTGAAGCAAAGTTGAGGTACATGGGATATAACAATAATAACGGATAATTGCGGAAGAGCCTGCCGCACCGTAATATTCACCAAATCCCCATAAAATACAATTTTGAGGAAGAATGACTAATTATTTTTTATAATTTTAGTATTGTCTGTCAGTTTCACACAATCTGAGAATCTATATATATTAACTCGTTTTTCCCCCATACATATATTATAAAAATATATCCAATCATTTTTTATTTTATAATCATCAGCAATAATCCTAATATCTTTTAAATCAGCACATATTGCTCGACAATCTTGAGTTTTTTTATATAATTTTTGTTCCAATTTTGATATTTTATAAGAATATTCAATATTTGTTACAGAACTACAATCAATCATTTCGTCTATTCCATATGTTGTTGTATACATCACCATATTTCCAATTTTTTTAATTTCTCCTTTTGTCCTTACATTTTTATTTTCATTTTTTATTTCAATATAAATATCTTTTAAATAGTTCTCATTTTTCAACATTGCAAACATCATATCAACAACGAGTGTGATTATGTATATCCAATTAGCAATATCATACATATATGTGGTACTAAAAAAAATAACTCCAAATAAACTTCCAGAAATTGCTATATTTCTCAAAGTAACGGTAATACATAATCTCAATGAACATTTCTTTTCTACCACATTTATTTTATGTAACATATGTAGGAAAATTAATGACAAACCAATACTCAAAAATGCTATTATAATGTATAATTCCATTTTATTTTTTACAAAAAAACCACATACCAGCAATAATATGGAGAAGCAATATACTAGTAGTACAATCGTACTTCTCAAATAACTTCTTGTTATTATATAAGTCACACAGATTACAATAACTGCACCCAAAGCCAAACTAAATGTTACTATATTTAAAATAGAACCTGTCTGTTTTTTTAATTTAAATACTTGTTGCATTCCGAATACTACAATATAAAAAATATAGTTTGATGCCACGCATTCTAAATATCCCATTATCATTTGTAAATAAGATAACCACATCAATTTATATGTATCGTATGTATCACGTATTTTCCAAACTATTATGTACTTTTCTTTATCTATTTTTCCTATTTGTTGAAACATCTTTTTTATTATTGAAACTAATGATCCACCCAAAAATGTTACAATAGTTGTTGCTATTGCCGTATAAATGTTATACAAAAAATGGGACACCTCTTGAAAATCATATTTTTCTATTAATCCATTATTATTTATTTTTATATTGTTTCCTTTAAAATGCCACACAAAATATAATATTATCCAGGCACAAATTTCTATCGTTCCGCAAAATATTACAATCTTTCTCTGCTGTTTATGTTCCTTCATCCACTTATATACCATTTCTATAAGCCCTTTTTCATTTTCGTTACATGACTATCATTCTATTTTTCATATTTCGCTTATAAAATATTCTTATTTACTTATCAGGTATTTTGCTCAAAGAATATTTTGTAAATTAACATGGTAAGGATAATTCTACATTTACAAAATATCCACTTACCACTTATCTGATTCTAATATCTCCAGCCATTTTCAATATCTTCATTTGGTCATAAATCATATTGTTTCTGTTCCAACCAGCTCTAAATGTTTCAAATAACATTTATCAAAATAACATTCGTGTTCATTAGTATATTGCTCAGGAACGATATCAATTCAATATAATACCTTCAACTTCTTTTTTTAAATTCTCTAATCTTGTACTTTCATTTTTTGCCTCCTGCTTTTCAGCCTCTTCTAATATTTCATTCAAAGTTTGAATATTACCCAATATTATAGACAAATCCCGAATTTTCATTACATTCTTACAAAAATTTTTGAACTCTTCATAATTTGGATTCTTTAAATTTGCATCATTGAATAGTACTTCATACTGTTCGTGGTCCACAGTTTTTATCAGTTTCTGATATTTTTTCAGTGCATGCTTCACTACTTTTTTATATTTGCGATTTTTCTGTTCATTTGACAGTCTCTTATTTTTTTTTATATTACGTATATGTTTACTCATTTCATGATGTATGGTATATCGAAATGGCATATTTTGAATTTCATATATTATTTTATTCTCTTCATATCTTTTAAACGCCTGTATTACTGCAATTACTAATCCACTCAAAATTCCTGTAGCAATAGACAACATAACATTCGCAAGCTTGTCCATACCTTGATCCATCTGAAAATAGCTACCAATTAAAAAAATCGTCCAAAATACAGCTCCCCATATCACAAGACTTGTTATTGGTATTCTTTTTTTTAGGACATTATATATTACACCTATTAACGATAAAAAGAATACGATACCTAAAACAATACTAATTTCCAAAAATATTATATGGTTTGTGTAATAATTCTTAATTTCTGTTACATTCAACAAGATCTTTAGCAAATTAAATGCAATTATCCCCCCTATTACATACATAGGTAAAAATAAAGCGACCTTTCTTCTATTATAAAACATAATTTCATTTCCTCCTTACTTTTCATCCCATCATGATCAGCTTATAACAACTCGTCGCATCCTTCTTTCTTTAAATAATCAACAATCAATTTCGCATCCTGTACAAGTTCCTTATCGCACACTAAAATTAGCATCTTCCGTCTCAACAATAATCAGATTCTCAACTCCGACTGTAGTAATCTCCTGCCCATGTCTGCAGAAATAGCTTTAACAATGTCTCTCTTTTCCACAATTCCATAATCAATTAAAATGCTAGGGATACCCCGATACACTTCATTAATTACGTTCATTTCTGAATCAGTCCCCATAGCATCTCCAATTTTGGTCAAGCATTTTTAAATATCCGGAAGATATTTCTGAAACTGTTCTGAAATAACAGCTGCTTTCCACACAAACATTCCACTATTCCATGCATACTCTCCATTGGAAACATATTCCTCTGTATTTTTTAATGGGGCAGCTCCCTTTTACTCACACTATATTCATATTCTCCATAAATCGCTATAAACTCTTCCTATAATAAATTTATCTTTTTTCAAGCATATCTTTTATAACATAACTTTTCAACTATCCCCTTATCACACTACAATTTATATTTTGAAGACCGATAGCCAAACCATCATCCCCTTCTACTCTCATAACACTTTTCCCTAAATACATCAATCTAACTTAAAATAATATTCAGCAGCATTTTTTCTACATTTTACCGTTTATTCAAGTATTTATGTTCTTTTTAAAACGTAAAATTTACAACCTCAATAAGTTTTTCCAAAACAACTCCATCCTCTTTTCCATATTAAGAACTTTCACAAATTCACCCTGATTGTTCAGGAAATAATTTTGATTACTATTCAATGATTCCACCTCTCGCAATTCTATTTGAGCATATGTTTCTAATTTTTTTCTTACATACTTCCATTTATCATACAGAGATTGTAGATATTCAGTTCCTTTAGGGGTATAACCATAAGCAATAAGAGTCATTTCTACAGTATCGCTATCATAATATATTCTGTCAAAATAAATACATAAATCTACCAGCTCATATACAACTGACAATAACTTCTCTTTATTACTAAACAAATTAGTCCCGTATCTTAACAATAAACTTGATGCATGCACAATTCTTACGCTTGCTGGTGGATGAGTAAAATCATTCAAATAATCCCCAATCGACTGTATGTTTTCATAATTTTTTTCTTGAAATATTAAAAAAATGTAATACAAAGAAAATCCTGCTAATAAAAACTCTCTATCAGCCCAATCCTCAAAATGATATTTTTCGTCCAGAAGATACACCAATGATCGCACCGCACAATAATCCGCATCCAATTCTAAAATTTGCAGTATCTGATTTTTTGATTCAAACTTTGCGCCCGATTCGAACATAAGATTTTCACTTGGGAAATATGTATCTAAATGCCCATTCAAAATGTGATAGTTCTCATGTAATACTATAAAGAGTAATATATAATTTAGGATTCTCTCAACGTGCTTTTTTATATTTAAATGTTTTCCATAAAAATGAGCTCTGATATCAGAGTGACATAAATACGAACTTAATTCTTGATTCAAATTACTAAATATAGCCGTTGAGATTGCAATTACATAAGTAGTGTCACTTATCTTAGCCGCAAAGGCATTTATTTCCTCCGAAATATAGGTATATACATTCGGTCGAATACAATCTCTTGAATACTTTATATTATTAATCGTATTTTGTAAGTATTCCAATTTTCGGTTTACATAGTTTGCTAGTTCTCCCCCAAACGGATATTGCGAATAACATTCAACAGCTTCTGATTTTATATGTACAATTATTTTTTTCATGCTTTTTCTTTGCCAAACTTTTATACTTTTCCACTAAACCATATGTATTAACTCTAGTCTTCAATTTACATAATCTCACTACTATTTTGGTACATATCAATAATACAATCTACAAACTCATTTATAAATTTCTTGCCATAAATACCTGGCTATCTTTTTTCTATATCACATTTCCATAATATTCTCTTTTTCATCGTTTATCAAGTGGTTTTTATATAAATGACAATTCGCGTTTCAATTCCACAAAAACATAACATAACAAGAAAAACATATAACAAACAAGCCGGCGCACCAGCGCCGGCTCCCCTTACCATCTCACTATTCTATTCATTCTACTCCACTGCAAGCCCCTCTTCCCGGATCACCTGCACCATCTCATCCACATACTTCGCACAAAGCTCATCACTCTGTGCCTCAACCATCACACGGATCACCGGCTCCGTACCGCTCTCACGCAGAAGGATTCTTCCATCCTCACCCAAAGCAGCGCTGATCTGCTCCTTCTCCGCCTGCACACGCGCATTTCCGGTAACCGCAGCCTTGTCCTCAACCTTCACATTCTTCAAAAGCTGCGGGTACATCTGCATCCCCTTACACAGTGTGCCGAGGCTCTGCTTCTTCTCCAGAATCACCTCCATCAGCATCAATGCCGTAAGGATTCCATCTCCGGTCGTCGCATGCTTACTAAAAATGATATGTCCGGACTGCTCTCCGCCGAGCACATATCCGTTGGCAACCATCGCCTCATTGACATACTTATCGCCAACCGTGGTCACACATACCTCAATACCCTCGCGCTTCATCGCTTTGAACAATCCCATGTTGGACATGATCGTGGCAACCACCGTATTATTCTGCAGGCGGCCACATTCCTTCAGATACTTTCCACAGACATACAGGATATAATCCCCGTGCACTTCCATACCGTTCTCATCCACGGCAATACACCGATCCGCATCTCCGTCAAACGCAAATCCGCAATCCAGATTCCTCTCCCGGACAAGTCTCTGCAGATTTTCGATATGTGTCGATCCACATCCCATATTGATGTTGGTACCGTCCGGCTCATTGCCAACCACATATGTTTTGGCACCAAGCGCATCAAACACACTCTTTGCAATATTAAACGTACTTCCGTTGGAACAATCCAGCCCCACGCGCATCCCATCGTAAGATCTGGTAGCCAGAGAAATCAGATAGCCGATGTAACGGTTCCGTCCGATCGCATAGTCACGCGCCACACCAACCTTGTCACGCAATGCAAAAGGTAATTCTCCCATCTCACCATCTATGTATTTCTCCAGTGCAGCTTCCACCTCTGCCGAAATCTTGTGTCCGTTTCCATCCATGACCTTGATTCCATTGTCATAATATGGATTGTGACTGGCAGAAACCATAATGCCACAGTCGAAATTTTCTGTACGGACTACATATGCCACACTTGGCGTAGTGGTAACATGCAGCAAAAACGCATCTGCTCCGGATGCCGTAATACCGGCAACCAGCGCATACTCAAACATATAGCTGCTGCGACGCGTGTCCTTTCCGATAATGATCCGTCCCCTGTGATTCTGGTTGTAATACCAGCCCAGGTAACGTCCAATTTTATATGCATGATCCGCGGTTAATACTTTGTTGGCTTCACCGCGAAAGCCGTCTGTTCCGAAATATTTTCCCATGATCATTCTCTTTTCTAAATGTATTCTATCATGTATCTACTCTTCCCAAATAGTGAGCAATGTGTCATATTTTATAAGTTATCAAAATTTATTCTTTCCTCTTCAATTACCAAAGGTCGATGAAGAATCCTAATATTCATATTTAAAATATATTCTCCAAGTAAACCAATAAAGAAAAGCTGAACAGATCCCAAAAAGAAAACACCAACCCCAATTGCTGCTACTCCGGCTTCAAAAGTATCCCAAAATATTAATTTTTTTATAAATGTAATTATTGCAACTATAATACTTATAAAAGATAATCCAAATCCGCTAATCGTAGCTACACGTAAAATACTTTTTGAATAGGAAGTAATTCCATTCATTGCAAAATCGTACAATGTTCTAAAATTAGCTTTTGTTTTTCCATGTTCTCTTTTATTTTGAGAATAATGAACTCTTTCCATTTTAAAACCAAGTTCAGAAATAATTCCTCTTAAATATGGAGATGGGTCATCTAATTCTTGTAATACTTTCAAGAAATCTCGATCTAATAACTCAAAATCTGAAAAATGTTGAATCTGTTCAACTTCTGAAATATGTGCAAAAATTTTATAATAACAAGTACGTAAGAAAAATAAAATTGGATTCTCTTTACTATTATCTTTTATCCCAATTACTACTTTTGCTCCATTTTCCCATCTTTTTACAAATTCTAAAATCACCTCTGGCGGATTTTGTAAATCTGCGTGCAATAACACAGCACAATCCCCATCAGCTTGAGTTAATCCATAAAAATGCGATCTTGCTTGTCCAAAATTTCTTGCGTTAAAAATTGCTTTAACATGCTCCCTATCTTCCATAGCTAATTTTCTAATTATACTTCTACTATCATCTGTAGAGCAGTTGTCTACATAAATAATATCATAGTCATACTTTTGCAAATGTTTTTCAAACAATTCTTTTACCGAATGATATGCAATATTAATATTCTCATGTTCATTATACGTAGGTATTACAATTGAAATTTTTTTCATTTTTTATTTTCCTTATCTTAACGTAAAATAATATTTTTCGTTATCTCAAGTGCTTTTTCTAATGCTTGATCCATATTATAATATTTGAAATCCGCAAGTCTTCCACACAAAAACAATTTAGAATATTCTTTCGTATCTTTCAAATATTTTTGATAACTTTCTTGTGATTCTTTTGTTAACACCGGATAATATGGTTCTGCCTTCATCCCTCTTTTATAAGGCAAAGAATATTCAATTGCATATGTAGTCCATCCGTCTGCTTTTTGAACTGGCAACTTGGTATACTCCGTTATTCTAGTGAAATCATCAGCTTGTGGATAGGCAACCACCGGTGCATCTTGAAAATTGTTCCTTTGTTCACTCTTCCATTCAAATCTTAGTGATCGATATGGCAAAATTCCATATTTATAATCAAATAATTCATCTATTGGTCCTGTGTAGACTACTTGTCCTTCAAACTCATGACCATGATACATTATTTTTTTCGATTTATTATCTAAACTTATAACTGTTTTTGCTTCCGTGTTCAAAGAAACGGTAATATTATGATGATTAAAAATATTTTCAAAAAAAACAGTAAATGACTCTTTGGGCATAACCTGATATGTATCATCAAAATATCCCTCTTCATAGCTAAACCGAATAGGAACTCTCTTTAATACACTTGGATCAATCTCTTTCGGAGAGACTCCCCATTGTTTTGCCGTGTATAAGCTATAATCATTTTCAAAAAGAAATTGCGCATATTCTCGTATTAAATTATTTTCATGATGTAACAATTCTAATACCGTAGCAAATTCGCTATTTGGATACGCTTTCTTTATTGCCTGCTTTATTGCATCTGCCTTATCTTTTTCATAGAAATCATCAATTGTCTGAAAATTAAATGGCGTTGGTGTATATTTTCCATTGATAACTGCTCCACAAGTCAAATGATATTCTTCCCAGTCAGCATACTTGCACATATAGTTGTACAATTCTTTTTTCTTCGTATGAAATGTATGTGGTCCATATTGATGAACTAGTATTCCATGCTCATCTTTGTAATCATACATATTACCACCAATATGGGGACGTCGATCTATTACCAGAACTTTCTGATTCATCTGCTCTGCCAAATACCGTGCAACAACAGCACCAGACAGTCCACACCCTACCACAATTGCATCATATGGCATTTTAAAATCCTCCATATGTAGTTATGAATTCATGAAAACTCTGCAAATTTTTATCCTTATCTGCAAGAATTACTTTGTCTACACCACCAATTTTATCAAGTGGCCACTCTACATTAATCTCTGGATCATTCCACATAATTCCATCGTCATACTCGCCATAAAATTTTTCTGCACATTTATAACTTACAATAGATTCTTCCAGTACCAGATATCCATGTGCACATCCCGCAGGAACCAGTATTTCATTATGCTTCGTTCCAATCAGATCAAAACCTAACCACTTTTTAAAAGTCGGGCTATCTTTTCTTAAATCAACTACAACATCATACACATGACCATAAATACATCTGACCAATTTAGGTTGCTGCTTTACTCTCTGAAAATGTAATGCACGGATCACTCCTTTATAGGAAGTAGTATAAAACACTTCCTGCAAATCATGATTAATTCCATTTGCTTCAAATACTTCTTTCGAATAATCTTTTGTAAAGCATCCCCTTACATCATCTGCATTAAATGGTGTAACTTTTATCAATCCCTCAATTTCTGTCTTTTCAAACTCAAACTTCTGAATCATAATGTCTCCTTCTTCTGAATTTCTAACCACCAGTCTCGTGTTCTTTTACATCCTTCTGCAAAACTGATTTCTGCCTTAAAGCCAGTTTCCTTCTCCGTTTTTGAGCAATCAAAATCATCTAATGTAAGATTTATACCGGTAAACGGAATATCTCCAAATACAAAATCCAATTCCGGAGCAATAGCTGATTTCATCTCCAAAAGGAACTCCTTTAATGGTTTTGCATTTGATGAACCTATGAGATATTCATTAAATGGCTTTCCATTTTGCCCGATCAAATAAAATGCCTTTGCGACATCATCAATATATACAAAATCATAATTCTGCGTTCCGGCCGTAAACTGAGGAGCTTCTCCTTTTATACATTTCTGAATGGTGGTATTCACCATTCTTGGACTTTTTTCTCCAACACCATAGGCATTTGTAATCATCGCCCATAATAAATCAATACCAATATCTGCTGCTACCGACTTACACATTGTATGTGCAACTAACTTTCCACTACCATATATGTACCCAAGTCCCGGTTTGTTTCCTGCATTAAATACAGCTTTTATAGTTTCCTGCTCCATAATACTGCCTGCATTCACAAATCGTGTACAACCCACTTTTTTTGCAAACTTCAAACAATCTACTGTCCATTGTGCATTTTTTAATTGTAATTCTGTATTTGCTCTTTGTGGTCCTGCCGATCCCGCCCAGGCAAAATGATAAAAAATATCTGCTTGTTTATTCTTCAATGTTTCCTCTAAATCATCAATTGCATCTAATGAAAACGGATAAAATTCTATCATTTCACTGTCGGGAATGTTACCATTACAGCCTTCCATATCTAAAGCAATTACCCGAACTCCATTTGCTATAAGTGTTCTAGTAACTGCACCACCAACAAATCCATTTGCTCCTGTTACAATTGCTTTCTTCATAATTTACTTATCTTCCTTTACTTTAAATAATCTGTTATCTCTTTGTCCATTTCCTCTACGATATTACCGCCGTCCAAATAGATCTTACTCCATTTAACACAATTATTTACAGCTTCAGCAATATGCCATTTAGGTCTCCACCCCATAGTCTGTTTGATTTTTGAACAATCTAACTTCAGGAATCCTGCCTCATGCGGAGCATTTTTCTCTGATCTGTCTTCCCAGGTTGCATCCTCTCCCCATCCTTTACAGAACAAATCAACTAATTCTCCAGTTGTTACACAATCCTGATCATCCGGACCAATATTGTAATTTCCCTCATATTTTTCTCTGTCTTTCAGCTGCAATTCTGCAAGTTTCAGATAGGTACAAACCGGTTCCAAAACATGCTGATAAGGTCTGATAGAATAAGGATTTCTTACAATTATTTTAGCATTCTTTTCCTGTGCACGTACGCAATCCGGAATAATTCTGTCTTTTGCGAAATCTCCTCCTCCAATAACATTTCCTGCTCTACAGGTAGAAATTGCAATCGCTCTGTCTTGAAAGAAAGACTTTTTATAAGAACTTGTAACTAATTCAGAGCAAGATTTTGAATTAGAATACGGATCATATCCGTCTAAAATATCATTCTCTCGATATCCCCATACCCACTCATTATTACGATATACCTTATCTGTTGTGACATTGATAACCGATTTCACACAGTCATGTAAACGTACAGCCTCTAAAATATTCACCGTTCCCATGACATTTGTCTCATATGTATACACCGGATTAACATAACTCTCCCTTACAATTGGCTGTGCTGCCATATGAATAACAATTTCCGGCTGATATTGATCAAAAATCTCATTTAATCTATCTAAATCACGAATATCTCCGATAATTGAATGCATCTTTTCACCTAACTTAGCCATTTCAAATAGGCTAGGATCTGTTGGTGACTGAAGTGAATACCCTACCACATTCGCTCCAATCTTTTGCAATACTTTGCACGTCCAACTTCCTTTGAATCCGGTATGTCCTGTGATTAAAACTGTTTTGCCCTTGTAAAAACTTAAATCCATATTATTTATCCCACACTTTCCACGGAGCTTTCCCTTGTTCCAGCATTTCCTCTAACTGCATTTTATCACGCATAGTATCCATACATTGCCAGAATCCATTATACTTATATGCCTGTAGTTCCCCTTCTTCCGACAATCTTTCTAATGGTTCCCTTTCAAATGTCGTCATATCACCATCTATATAATCAATTACTTGTGGCTCCAAAACCATATATCCACCATTAATCCAGCCACCATCTTCTTTTCTCTTCTCTGCAAATTTTTCAATAATATTATTAGAATCAATTTCCAAAGTACCAAATCTTCCCCCCGGCTGAATGGCAGTCATAGTGGCAAGTTTTCCACTCTTCTTGTGATACTCATATACATCTCTAATATTTACATCACTAACACCATCTCCATAGGTTAACATAAAAGTTTCATTTCCTATATATTTCTTTACACGCTTGATACGTCCACCAGTCAGAGTATTCAATCCTGTATCTACAATAGTCACTTTCCATGGTTCTGCCACATTATTATGAATTTGTATAGAATTTTCTTTCGAAAAATCAAAAGTAATATCTGATCTATGTAAATAATAATCTGCAAAATATTCTTTTATTACATGTTGCTTATATCCTGCACATATAATAAACTCATTAAAACCATAATAAGAATATTCTTTCATAATGTGCCATAAAATTGGATCTCCATTTATCTCTATCATCGGTTTAGGTCTAGTCATACTTTCTTCCGAAATACGAGTCCCGTATCCTCCCGCTAAAATAACAACCTTCATTTAATTTCTCCTTCCTAATATAATTTCAAACACTAAATTACTTAACTTCTGCTTTTTGTACTTCTTCAAAATAACTGCTAATTTCCTTAATTTTACAAACTTCTATAAAAACCTATTTTTCTCAACCTTCTTAAAAATTGCTTCACCTGTATAATCATCCCACCTAGTCCTGTTTAATTAAAAATAAAAAAATCCTTTAATTTTCGCAATCATCTCCTACTATCAAAATAAATCTACTCAGCCTTCCTTTTTCTTGAATATAACCATCTTACTAGCAACATAATTGGCTATAATTACCATTATGTTGGCTATAAATTTAATTAAAATGTCATTCAGTTGTAAAAAATCTACAAAAACATACATACATAACAAATCTAAAATTTCCGTTAAAAATCTACACCAAAAAAACATAACAATCTCTTTAACTATTCCTTTTGTAGATTTCACTTTACTATGAAATACCCATTTTCTATTTGTTAAATACGCAAAAGCAACAGCAACTACCCAAGCAATAATCGTGCTTATAAACCAATTCAAACCGATCAAATGTGCCATACACCAATAGGTTGCTATATTAAACATTGTAGTCAAAATTCCAAATACGGCATACGGTATCATATCTTTATATTTTTCCATTATCGTTCGTATCTTCATCGTCTTCTCATCCTATATAAATCTCAATATAACTTTAATTTATACAAAGCATTTATTTTTCTCCTTTTGATGTTATCATTCTATAAAATATAACAGCATAAGAAAACATTGCTGACGCTGCAACCGTCAAAAGTAAAGATTGCCATTTTACTATTTTTCCATTGGCAGATAGTATTTGGTAAATTTTTGTAAATATCGGTTCTTTTCCCAAAAAAGCTAATGATGCAGAAATATCCCCCTCTGGCATAAACATCCAAATAACTATAATCAGGAAAGTCGGAAGCCCTTTTATGCTTCTTTCAAAACCATTTTCACACATTGCATACATAATTACACATGCAGGTAATGTATGTAAATAAAATGACGGTGTTGATAAAATAGTTCCCGAAAAAACTAAAGTAATTATTCCAATCATCAACAAACTAGTATTTATCATTTCAGACAAATTCCATTTCAAATTAATCCTACTTATAACCAACATAAAAACAAGTATTAATGCTCCGATTGTTACATAAAAATAAGCGGATGAATCTACATATGGAATAGTCGTATACCATATTCTTTCAGCCTGTGGAATATGTGCCAACGCCCTTTTAATTGGTGTATCAACAAATCTAGGTAACAATACCATACTAAATAAAATTATAAAAAATAGTAAAATCTGAATAGCAGATTTTCTTCTACAATCTTTTTCTTTGTACCATATCCAATAAAACAATAACAGAACAACAGGTATCAATATCCATATAGTCATCTTACACGAAAATCCTAATGCCAATAATACTGCTGATAAAAATGTAGTTTCTTTTTTATTAAGCAATAATATTCCTAAAGTAATAAAATAAACCGGTAAAATATCTAACTGAATAAATATAATTGCCACATAAAACGTAACCGGATTAAAAATAGACCATAGATAGATTTTTTTTACCTTTTCTTTTGATATCTTTCCAGTTTCTAATAAATAACTCAGCATAGATATAACAATCATATTGCATAAAATCATATTAAAAACCTTATATAATATTGCATGCGCCCACAAATAATCCCTTGACCCAAAATTATGAATAAAAATATTGACTAAATAAGATGGCAAACTATATCCAGCTAAAAGCATCCCTTCATATGGCCACATATAATAAATTGCACCTTTATATCTCTCAATAGTAGATAATTGATAAATGTCTATTCCATTTTGCCACATATAAATTGCTTGGGAAATGGCCGATATATCACATCCATAATGTATCACTACCGACACCACCGCAACAATAATTGAGGTTATAATTGGCTTTATTCCAATAATGTCCAATGAACTTTTTGAATATATAAAAACAGAAAAATCTCCCCCTGTCTTTTTTAGTCTCATAACAACCAAAATATATATGAAGAAAAAAAGAATAAATGAAAATAAATTAATTATATAATGTCTTTGTCCATGAATATTTGTATTGATGCAGTAGACATTTCCGTATTTTTGATCTGTATCGTTTAAAATATAATCCGATATTTTTTTAATATTATCAACTTTACTATCATTTAAATATACAGCATGTAATCCTCCACTATCTACTATAAGTTCTAAATGTATCTCATGATTTTTATAATTAGAATCATACAGATAATTCTTTTGATCATCCGAATTGATACTCTCTACTTCTTTATCATACTCAAATATTTGTATAGTCTTATCTTCATTATACTTTTCCAAATCAATATATAATTGTAAATTCGGCGATAAAATTTGACAAAAAAAATCAGAAACATATATGCTTAGGATCAATCCAATCATAACTATGATTCCAAATTTTATATTTTGGTGCATCTGAAATTTTGTTTTTATTTTCATAAAATATTCTCCTTTAAATTCATTTTTTTAACAAATAATTAATATACCATTCGCTAAATTTTACATAATCCTGATAATTTTCAGTTTTAAAGCAATATATATTATCATCTTTTTTCTCAAACGTAAATGGTTTATCTATTTTTCCACCTTTATTTTTCTTATTATATTTTCGTATAACCTCATCATAATTGGCACCCATAAAATAAGGTAAAACAGATGAAGCCCAAATATTTCTATTTTCATCATAAAAATCTTCGTTTATCTTTTTTTGATTTTGTTTCTCGTATTCATTTACAAACCATTTTAATAACTCATCACTACATCCTTTTAATAATTTTTCATGAGTTGTCACAAAATACGAACTATTTTCTCCTGTGGTCCATAATCCCTTTTCAAAACACGGCACTAAATATATTTTTATTCCACTATGTAAAACATAATTATATGCTTCAGGATCTAATTGTACATTATATTCCATATATGTATTTTCATAATCACTTGCGAAAACAACTATCTTTTCTATTTTATTTCTTTTCAAACTATCATCTTGGACTATCGCTGCTATATCTCTTAGGCTACCAACTGTGATTAAAATACTGCGCCTTGATCGATTAATAATTTTAACTAATTTTTTTGTACATGTTTCCTTAATATTGCTTTTAAATTCATTATCTTTTCCAATAAGAATTTTCCCATCAATATCTCCAACACTTTTATTCCAATTATCTATTACTAGTGTACCACTATTTTTTCCTCTTTGATTTAACTTCGCATTATCCAAAACAACCGTTAAATTACTTATTTTCAATTTATTAACAATTGCAAAATCAAAAAAATCATCAAAATCTCCATCTAAAGCCAAATCTGTTACATATATATAACTATAAGTCGATTTGTCTTTGGTATCCTTTTCCAATAATCCCAAAAGTACTAAAATAAAAACAGATATGATAATGGCCATAATAATTTGTCTATTTCTACATTTACAAACTTCCATATTATTTTCCTTTTTAAATTCTCAATTATACTGTTAATCTTGAAAACCATATCAAATATTTTGTCGCTATCAAGATACATTCTAAAAGATAAATATAACTTGCTATTTTTTTAAGACATATTCATTTTTTCACAATTGTGTTCAATCTTTTACATATATTTTTTATAAATTGTTTTTTTAATTCTATGTTACCTTTAAAACTATTGTTTTGCAAACATATAATTTTTGATAATTTTCTCGTGCTTTTTATCATATAACCATCCGTTACTAAAATTTGATCTAAAATTCCCGAATTATTTAAGTGCAATTTATCAAATATTTTTAAAACTACCTTCAACAATTCATCTCTTTCATTCAATTCAAATATATCTATATAGCCCCCTAACAAATCAACAAATACTTTTATTATTTCTATACTCTCTTTTTGAATTTCTTTTATTATTGTAATAGATTCATCCACTCCCCCTTTTTCTTCTAAAAACGGGACAAAACAACCATTTATTTGTTCGATTCCCAAACACGATCCTTCTACAGAAGAAAGCATTGTTTCACATATTGCCGACAACCATATTTTATGTAAATTTTGAAAAATAGGATAAGTTCTTGTATGATATTTTGCATCTTTTTTTTGGTTTTCTTTTGTTTCCCACAAATACACTTTATCAATTATTATATCTGACCTTAAAGTACTTTTTATTCCCTCTGCAATAGAACCACTGTATCCACAATCAAAGATAATAATTTTATCTTCTTTTCCAAAAATTTTTCCATAATATTTCATTACATTTCTTGTTTGCTGCTTAAAAAATGAAATCATATTATTATCTTTTTTTACTAATTCAAGACAAATATCTTTATTATAATTCACTTTTAATTGCAACTGTTCCTGAGAGTAATTTTTCTTAATATTCTCCCGACTTCTATCATCAAACACCACAGAATCTATATAATCTCCAAATGACATTTCTCCATGAATTGAAGTATTTCGAATTCTATCACCACAATCTCTAAATAATGTATACTGATATGTGCTCCTGGAAACATATAAATACTTGGTTTCTTTTTTCCTTTCACAATTAAATTTATCGTAAACTCTTTTTGGAAGATAACCATCTCTCGCAGCAAAATAAATTTTATCATATTGAGTATTAATTTCTTTATTGTTAACAAGAAAATATTCTATCACAAAAATAAGTGGAAAAACAAAAAGATGCGAAAGATATCTTTTAGTAATAATTTTTTCTTTTTCCTGCTTATCAAAACATAAATTAATAGCAAATCCTAATAAAATACGATTTGCCCCATCTTGGACATGTACAATATTATCATAGCATTTTTTATTAATAACTTTACAATAATTTTTAAAATTTTGTAATGGTGAATTCAAATACCATGTATTGATTTGTTTTTTTTCTGCTTCCAAAATATCTGATTTTTTATTATCACCAATATGAATCATTTGTTCTGGCTTTTTTTTCTCATTCATCAAAACATAAGAAAAAAGCTCTCCATCATCCTTTCTTGCTTTACAATCACAAGATACATATATTTTTTCTATTGTAGTGTATCCACATTTATCCAATATTGTTCTTAAAACAACTTCCGGTAAATACATATCACTAATGGCAATAATTTTCTTTTTTGTCTTAACCGCTTTCATATATAATTCATAGCCAGCTTGTCTTCGAAAAATCAATTGCTTTTCACAATCAATTTCCATTTGCATGTACTTTTTCCATTCTCTTTCCGAAAGTTTCCATTTCTTTGCAATATATTTCCATATTTCATTAATATCAGCATATTTATTTTTCATTTCTAATTCCGCATTATATCTTAACCTCATAAAAGAAATTCCAAATCTTTTAAATGTCAATTTATCCAAAATATAAAAAATATCTTTCGGACAAATACATGGTCTACTTACAAGGGTATCAAAAATATCAAAACTTATTAATTCGATATTAGAACTATTTATTTTTATTTCAAAATCATCATCCTTATATGTTTTCATATGTATTGCAAATTTCCTATATCAATTTAAATAATTTTTTTATAAAATGTTTCACTGGAATTGGAACCAATTTTTTTACCCGAATTATAACTCTCTTTTTTATGCTATTTGATTTTAATAACTTCACTTCATTATAATAGTCTTCAGCTATAATGTAACTATTAAAATGGAATTTACTTTGTACCTCCAATTCTTTTTGAGCATTATTTAATTTATTTTTATTTAACTCATATACAGCTTCATAAAAAAGATCCGAAGAATTTTCCCAAGAAATCCATTTTTTTGCAGTACAGAGTGCATTTTCTTTTAGCTGTTTTAGTAATGTTTCATCCCTCTTTAATGTATTAATGTATTCGACTACTTTTCTTTCATCATCTTTTTTTGCAACAAGTGCATTTACACCATTTTCAATATATTCATCATATCCAGTAACATCATAAGTGATTGCTGTTCCCCCACAATGAAACATCTCCAATGGCGGACCAAACATTCCTTCTACATAACTTAATTTTACAATCACATCACATGAGCGATAAATTTTTGGTGTTTCTGTTATAGGAACACAGGAAAACACCCTATCACATCCTTCATAATTTTTTATCTTTGAAGAAGTTAATAGCCAAATTTCATCCGCATTAGACTCTTTACAAAGCTCCACTGTTTTAGGAACGTTTTTAAAATCGACATCTACTGGTCCTTCAACTAAAACTCTTAATTTTCCTGGCACACGTTTCGAAATACATTTCCCATCTGGAATATAAATATCTTTACGGATTCCATTCCGAACCAGTATTGCATTCTTAAAATATTTTTCATTAAGATACTTTTTTATCCAAGTTGCTTCTGTGATAATATCCATCGGGAGCAAATATGTTGCTTCTGCCAACTGTCTCAATGGTTTTTCCGATTCATTATAAAATCTTGACTCTATCGATTGAACAAAATAAATATATTTCTTTCCTTTGACTTTGTATGCTTCATACACTAATCTCCACCATGTTGAAATAACTACATCATAGAATTCTTCTTTTGTTTCCTCTATTGTTTTAAAGCATAATTTTTGAGCTTTTTTATGCCAATAAAGTTCTTTCCTATCAATAGGATTTTCTGTGACAATTGTTACATCTTCGCCTAATTCCATTGCCCTCGTTGCATGCTCGAAAATAACATAGGTTCCCCCACCTACCGTTGCCGATCCTAAAAAAAATGCCCACTTCATATTTCTACTCCCTCGTATAATGCTTATGATACATGTACCAACCATATGGTCTAATCAAAAAACTTAATCCCGCATTTTTCAGTTCAATAACTCCGCAATAATAAGAAATTACATGTACATCCTTCATTTTAATAATTTTTATAATATATTTTATCCGTTGTGAAAATGATACCCTTTTCTTTAATGCAAATTTTGAATATTCGAAAACGCCAAAGTTTTCGTAATGATAAATATTATAAAATAAATCTATTTGTTTTCTTTGAGGCAAATACACTAATTTTGCATGATACCCTGCCACAATATTTTCTAATTTATCTGTTGAATAAATAGCATTTATTAACAATAAATTTATTTCATCTATTTTTCTATATATACCTTCTTGTATAGGCGAAACCACATTTATAAAAAGTTCCCTTTCCTCTTTTTGTTCCTTAGTAATCGGTATAATTTTATCCCCATTTAACTCATAATGATCTGCACTTCCATGTGAGGCACCTAATAACACTTCAAATATTGATGTATTTTCAGCGTAAATAGAAAAATATCTTGAAATACCCTGTATGCAAGAAAATAATAATCCACTTTTTTTATTTTTTTCTGCAATAGTTCCAGGTGCAACCATGCCTATATAAAGGCCTTCCATTTCAACATGTTCTTCATATAGGTAATACAAATTATCTTGAATAGTTCCCTTCCATCCTACATCTACAATATGCATTCCTTCACGTTCAATATCCGCTCCAAAAGAAGCAATATATTGTTTCAAATTTCTTTTCTGCTGTATTCTCAATTTTTCATAATGTGATAAAAATATTGGATTTTTTTTCAACTCGGCAAATATTACAGAATTAGGAAAATCTTCTTTCTTTTCTTTTAAATCACATGATAATTGATTACCAATCTCTTTCTGTACTGACTCCTCAAATCCTAAACTGGACAAAAAATCATATAATGATATGTTTATATATTGTCGAAAAATAATTTCAAATTTTTCATGTTCAATATCTGTAAGAGATGCAATAAGTGTCGACTTTCTTGATACAATAAGATAATGTGTTTTGATTAATCCATTTTCTGATTTTATCCTAGAACTTTGGTATGTATCAAAAACCTTTTTTAAGAATTCCCCTTCTCTCGATAAAAAAAATAAATGTCTGATTTTATTTTTGCGAGCATAAATGTAAAGCTTTTCTGTAAATAAATATAATGAAAAAGCAATATCTTCATATTTATCTCTGTTACAACCGTTATATACTCTTTCTAAACTTCTATTCAAATATGTACTATTTTCATGTTCTTTTTCAAATTTCAAATACATTTCTTTCTGTTGTTTACGATCTATTAATATGGCATTAAGTCCAAAATTTTGAGCACTTTGATAATCCGACCATTCGTTATCTCCAATCATCAAAACCTCTTTAGGCTCTAACGATTCTTTTTCACATATATATTCATATAATCTTCCACTTCTCTTCGTTTTTATCATATCCGAAGATACATAAACATCATCAAAATACCCTCTAATACCATGAAATTCCATTAAATATTCAATAAATTCTTTTGGCATATAAAAATCTGAAACACATATTATTTTCTTTTTTCTTTTATGCAGCTCTTTAATTTGATTTATAACATCTTCGCAAAGGAACTGTACTCTCGCTTCTATTTCACACTCAAGATCATATGCATCTTGATAAAAGACTTCATAATTTCCATTTATATTTAATCTATCATAAAGTTCTTTTATGCATTCCCCATATTTAAATTCCAATTCTCCTTCCTTCTTCTGGTGCATTTCACATAAAGTTGCTTCTATCTTACTTCGAAGTAAATATATTTCATTTTCATCGCACGTAATGTTATAAATATATTTTATTTCCTTACTCCATATTCTTTTCACATATTCCGGACTGATTCTACGTGATACAATCGTATCGAAAAAATCGAAAAAATAAACATCATACTGACATGGTAACGAATTCATCCATTAAACTCCTTTTAACTCATCAATTTCTAATTCATATTTTTTTATTAAAGAATCTCTTTCTTGAATCATTTTTTCATTTGCCTTAATTGCTTCATCTCGATCCTGAATCATTTTTTCATCGGATTTTATAGTTGCATCTCTGTCTTGAATCATTTTTTCATTTTCCTTAATTGCATCATCTCGATCCCGAATCATTTTTTCATCGGATTTTATAGTTGCATCTCTGTCTTGAATCATTTCTTCATTCTTTTTTATAAGGGAATCTCTTTCGTCTATCATTTTTTTATGATCATTTAATTGTATTGTAGCCAACTCATATTTTGCTCTGTATTCATATATTAAAATTTTATCTTTCATATTCAAATCTTCAAATTCTTCATAGTATTTTTCTCCTTTAGGGAAAAGAACTCCAAGTCCCCAGCTATGATTAAATGTATAATTATACGGATTTATCTTTTGCATCTCTTCCCAAAACTTATTTGTTCCGTACCCCAAACTACTTTCCACATCATGAAATAATACAATTCCATTATTTTTCAATTTAGGAAGCCAATTTTTATAGTCATTAGATACAGCTTCATAAGTATGAAGCCCATCTATATGTAAAATATCTACAGATTCATCTTCAACATCAGAAAGCGCTTCATCAAAATACTTCTTTATTAATCGCTTATTCTGTTTTTTAAAAAAGGCACCAACAGTTTCTTTTACAAGAGAAAAAACCTCATCACCATAAAACCCCGCCTGCGGATCCCCCTCCCAACAATCAATCGCTATAACCTCCGTATCTAAATGCTGATCCTTACATGCCTGCAAAAAAGAAAAAAAAGAACAACCATAATGTGTTCCCAATTCTACAATTCTTTTTGGTTTCATATATGTCACCAAATCATATGCAAAATTTCTATGACCTGACCATGGCGAGGTCTTCAATCCATCATTTTTTTTATCTGCTTCAAACTCAACCTTATTAAAAATCCATGTATTCATAGTATATATCCTCCATTCTACTTTTCGAAATGATATGAATAACTTTTTTGTTCATCAGAATACAAATCAATTTTCTTTACATTTCCATTTGGATCTTTCACTTTAACAATTCCAGAATATGGATGTTGAATAAAATTGATTTGGATATTCTTTCCTCTTATAATTACTTTTAATGTTCCTGCGGTTCCTGGATTATATAATCGTCCTCTATTTTCCCATGGTGTAGTCAATGAAAGATTTGACATATTCATTTCTTTTCCATCCGCTTCAATAGAATCTATCCATACCTCTGTCCCATTTGATTTTTTATTTTTTTCTCCCGTTGCCTCTATCTCAAATATGTATTTTTTATCAATTATATTTGTTTTAACATATGGGAATATCAAAATGTACGCAATCGAAATAACTAAAAATATTAATAATTTCTTCTTCATAAGTCATCTTTCCTTTTTATTGAAAAATTCTCAATTTTTTGATTAAATAATCCATGATCCGGTAAATTTGAAATATTTCTAAACTCAAAAATATTATGTGCCCAACACTGTATCGTATGCTGCATTTCATTGTCTCCTTCTCCCAACCCCAATGTTAGGAAATAAGAACTAGCCTGAATTTGTGGCCACACAAATTCAATATCAGCCACAATTTTTTCCCCTTTATTTATTTCCCGTTCTCCAAAACCTGAACTATGTGTATTTTCTCCAAAAATAACATTACCAAATTTATCTTTTATTTGATATCCAATTATTGTTCTTTTTATTGTTCTTATAGCTTCTATTACCATAGAAACTCTTACTTTTGAGCCGTTCTTTACATACCCCTTATATGGTTCTTCATTAATATATATTTTAAACGCTTCAATTTTTTCTTCCAAAGCTCCACCTATACTTTCATCTGAGATAGGAATCCAGTCTGTTGAAAACCCCTGTGTTTCTAATTCTTTATTATATTCTGCAACTTCTTCCGTTTCTTCTATTAAAACAGCTTCTTTATTTTGTTTTGCTTCTCTAAAAACCTCTGAATGCATTGTTTTGGTATAATACTCAATTGCCTCTAATGGTTCTCCCTGAAATACAAGCTTTCCTTTTGACAAAACAATAACTTCATCTGCCATATTTGCAATACTTGCCATATCATGAGTCACCAGCAATTTAGTGCAATGTTCCATTTTTTCTTTCATAAACATATTACACTTTTGTTGAAAAAACATATCTCCAACAGCAAGAGCTTCATCAACAATCAATATTTCCGGTTCAACGTTAATAGCCACTGCAAAAGCCAATCTAGCAAACATTCCACTTGAATATGTCTTTACTTTCTGATAAATAAAATCCCCTATTTCTGCAAAATCTATAACATCTTGAACCTTACTATCTATTTGTTCTCTGGAAAGTCCCATAATTTTTCCATTTAAATAAATATTCTCAATTCCTGTATATTCTGGATTAAATCCAGTTCCCAGTTCCAACAACGCTGAAACTTTTCCATCAATATATACTTCACCACTTGTAGGCATCAAAACTCCGGTAATGATTTTTAATAATGTAGACTTTCCTGCTCCATTTTCTCCTATAATTCCAAGGGTTTTCCCTTTTGGGATTTGAAAACTCACATGATCTAATGCAGCAAAATCCTTTCCATGATTTTTTTTTGAAAAGCCTAATGCATCCACTAATCTCAAAGATGGCTTATCATACACCTTATATATCTTACTTAAATCTTTTACTTCCAATGCTATACTCATTTTTTCTCCTATTCTCTTTATAACAAATCAGCAAAATATTTTTTTAATCTTTTATTAATACCAATTCCTACAATTAAAATAAAAATCGTAACCAACCAAAAATACAATGAGTATATTGGATTTTGCCAAAACCACTTATGGTCTATCATAGAATTTCTAAATCCCTCTACAAAATAATAAATTGGATTCAATTTTAAAATTCTTAATATAGTCTGATTTGAAATATTACTTTCCATCCACACAATTGGAATTGTCCAAAAAAAGATCTGATTTAATATTCCTATAACTTGTAAGGTATCCCGGATAAATACGGCAATTGACGATGTAATTAATACCAATGCATATACAAAAATGACCTCACATAACACATAATAAATTATTTGCAAATTATAAACATTGACAGTATATCCATATGTAGCAAAAAAGATAAATATCAAATCAATAAAAAAGACATGAACAAACATTGAAGAAACAATTTTTATAAAAGGTAACAATTCTATTTTAAATAAAACTTTCTTAACCAAAAAACTATATTCAAATAAACAGTTACTGGCACTTGTCCATGCTTCACTAAAAAAGAACCATGGAACTAACCCTGCCATAAGCCACAATATATATGGCATTCCATTTTGAACACTTCCGTTTCTAAATCCAACCTGAAATACAAACCAATATAAAACAATAGTAATCAAGGGCTGTACTACACCCCAAACGGCACCCCAACCAAATCCGGCAAATCTTAATTTAAAATCATCCTTTGCCATATCCCATATCAATCTCTTATTTTTCCAAAACTCTGATAATAATGTTTTCATTTCAATTTTCCTTAAACCAAATCCTTATATTCTGTAAAATTTTTCTATAGCCAAATAAAATATATAATATTATCTTATTTGCCTGCAAATACTCCCGACAATAATACTGCTCACTCTCCCGAATACATTTCTGCATAAACGCACTGTTTTTCTGTGTCGTGTATCCATGATGATGTTCCACAACCGCGGTCCCACAATACCATGTCTGCAGTCCCGCCTGTTCCATCCGTATACCGATAATCAGTTCTTCATCATACAGAAATGTGTTTTCATCTAATGGATACAACGTCTCTGCTGCCTTTCGGTTCATTAAAAAACAGCATCCCGAAACATGATAAACAGGATACTGTCCCCCAGCATCCTGATCCATTCCCTGATACTCTCTCATTGCTTTTCGATGAAAACACCTAAGACCTGTATAAAAATGAAAGATCTCACGTATCCCTGTTCTGTACATTGCCACACTCGGCTGATGAATTCCATCCACCCCTACCACCTGTGGTCCTACTATTCCAATCCTGTCGTTTGTATTCAAGAACTGCTTCATCCTGTGGATAGCAGCACTTCGAAATCGTATGTCATTGTTCGTAATCAAAACATATGTACACTGATCTTTCAACGCCTGACAAATTCCCAAATTATTTCCTGCTGCATAGCCACGATTTTCGGCAGCCTCAATGTAAGTTACACTGTGCTGTTCAATAAACCTGTCAATTTCTTTGGGTTTCTTCCGGGTGGAAGCATTATCCACGAGATATATACGAATCATTTCTTCATTCTCCGCTTCCATAATACTTTCCATGCATTGCAGCGTTACATCCCATGTTTCATAATTTAATATAACAATTCCTATCATATTTTACAACCTTTATAGACATTTTCCTCTATAAACTTACATACAATTATATTATTCTACCTTTTTCCCCTTAGAAATGCAATCCCTGAACCATCGTCTGACGCATCTCCGGCAATATTTCAACCAATAGAATATACGCATTTCACAATAGAAACTCTTTGAAATATGTCCTTCCATATAAACTTCACGCAGATTTTTAATCGTACCCAGATGCATTTCTTTCATATGAGAGGTCAGTCCGGTTGCACCAAAAAAATCTTTTTGGAATCCAATCGTTACAAGTTTTCGCGGTAGATAATAATAATTATAAGAGATACAAAACTTCTGGTAATAATTGATATCTTCCCCAAATTTCTGTTTTTCATCAAAATATCCCAGTGTTTTGATTGCCTCTGCTTTAAAGACAACAGATGGTGTAACGGGAAAATTCTTCTTGCAGATATCTTTAATAGTAGCTTTATATAAACCATCAATCCTTTTTGTCATAATATAAAAAGGTCTGTCTTCATACCCAGCCCCCAGAAATACAATCTCTCTATGCTGCAGTAAAATTTTCATCTGCACTTCAATCTTTTCCGGCATCCAGAGATCGTCCGAATCCAAAAATGCGATATATTCGCCTTTTGCCCTGCGCATTCCAAAATTTCTGGCAGAAGAAGCACCTCCATTTTCTTTACTATAATAAGAAATCGGAAGTTCTGAGTGTTCACAGATATAGTTCTGAATCAGTTCTTCAGATTGATCTTTTGATCCGTCATTTATCACCAATATCTCGCAGATATAATCAAATTTGGTCTGCTGCTTTACGGAATTCAGAACCTGTACAATTGTTTTTTCGCTGTTATACACAGGAATAATGACGGAAACCTTATCTTTTATCTTATCCATTGCTTTTTCTCACAGTCATATCTCTTGATAACTTTAGCTGGAATTCCACCAACGATCACTTGCGCTGGCACATCCTTTGTTACAACGGAATTTGCCGCAATGATACTTCCTGCTCCAATAGTAACTCCCTGCTGGATAACAGCCCCTTCTCCAATCCATACGTTATCGCCTATTTTAATCGGCTTCATGGACAATGCTCTCTCATTTGGAGGTGTTTCTGGTGAATCCTGTTTTTCCCCGGTATAAATACCATGTGAATTGTCGATAATCAAGACCTTTGATCCCATCAGCACATGATTTCCGATGATAATTTTATCTGCACACCGTATACTGACGTCATCTCCAATATTGACATTTTTTCCAATAATCAGACATTTCCCATTATGCTTCCCATTTACCTCAATTCTACAGCGTCTCCCTGTGGTCAAATTTGTTCCAAAATCTATATATTGTTTTCCACGGATTACAATTGGAAACCGAATCATGCGGGATTTTGGGATCAAAATTCGAGAGCAAATCACATAACGAATATTTTGTATCGTTTCCCATATTCCATAATTTGAGGATCTCATAATTCTAACAACAGCTCCTTTACTTTTCTTAGAAACGTATCTTCTCCTAGATTTATCTCAAAAAATCTTCTCACTCGTTCACGCATGACCGCATCATATACCAGAATCTCTGCTGCGGTAGTATTTTCTTTGAGATTCACACCAATCTTCTCTCTCTCAATAATATCCCATGTATCCCCATGAATATTATTGATGACTGGCAGCCCTGCTTCAAAATAATCCATGCTTTTCATCGTCAAGCCAACAAACACGGATGCTTTCATTATATTTAAACCGTAATGACATTGATCAAATATTTTCTGTTTTTCTTTTGCATCATAGATTTTTCCATGATACATGACTGCTGCCCCCGCATTCTTGCATTCCCTCACAAATTCTTCTCTTTTTTCTCCATCACCTATTATATGAATATCAACCGGCAGCTTTTTATTCAATTTCCGGATAAGCTGTGCCACAACCGGGATATCAATGATATTGTTGACGGACCCCAAATAGCACAGAGAAATCCTGTTTTGTGGCAACTCAGCTTTTCCTTGATATGGTGTAAGTTTTCGTGCAAGATATATGGTATGCAGTTTTTTTCGATCAATCGTTTGTGGCAGCTTTTTCTGATACAGATTACATTCCGTTACAATCGCATCCGCAGCATTCAAGTATTTATCGCGCAACTTCTTCCAATATGTAAAAGGGGACAAATCCTTAAATTTTGCAATTGGCATTGTCTCCGGCCACATATCAATCACATCAAAAACCAGTTTTGTTTCCCTATATTTACGCTTATAGATGGCTGCATCCCTCACAAAACAGTTCGGTGGAATCAATACCCACAAAAGATCATACTCTTTTGATTCTATCTTTGCAAAAATATTTTTCGATAGCCTCAAATGTGACCACAATCTTGTAAGTGACAAATTTGATGCATACGGAATTGCCTTTATATAATGGAAGTCCTCCTTTTTATCTGTCCTTTTTCTCTTTTCAAAGTGCATGTAATCGGATGTGATAACCGTTACTTCAGCACCTCTTTCTTTAAAATAATCATGCAGGAGATCTACACGATGTTCATAGGTGTCAAAACAGTGTATAATACATATTTTCATAGTGTGTTTTCCTTAACATTACCATTTTTAATTAAAGTTCTACTCCCATCTCATTTATGCAAGCCTAAAATTTCATTTTATTTTCAGGACAGTTCTGTATGCTGGGTGTATCTCCCACTGCTGACTTCCATCAATATTATATTCTGAAAATAAATTTTTTCCTTTATATCCCATAATCTCAGCAGTTTCTATTATACTCATAGTATCATCAGTCATAGCACATTTTATCTTTTTAGCAATTTCATTTAATATTCTCATGCAAATCCTTTGTTGCCAACAATTCGAATATTGTAATGGTTGATAATCTTCACGATCATATGGTGCTATCAATTCCGATGCCTTGATATTGATTATAAAATCTTCTTGATACAATTCACTAACCTTAATTGCAGTATAATTTAGTAATGCTGACTTACCGACACCTTTTCTCGCTCTTATGTGAACTTTCTGAAAAATTAACTCTCGATGGCTTCCAGGTTTAATTCTGGGAGTCATCGGTGCCAAGGAAATCCATGATTTCCTCAAATGAACGGCTGCTATGCTCGATAGCCTGAAGTAACTCTTTATTACGTAGCTCATCACGCTTTTTCATCAATTGATTGAGTTGCTCGAGTTCTGCTTCATATCTATCCTTGGCTTTGGAAACGACCAGCTTCTGCTGTTCAATCCTGTCATCGATACTTATTTTTCTACGTGCCATTACTATGCCTCCTTCGTATTGCAGGATTTGAGATTTTCATTAATGTCAACAGCCTGCTTCCCGACGTTTATCTCGGATAAGCCGAATGCTTTCAGAATCGACTTCTGCGTTGCGGTTACTGCGTAATCCCGATAGTATTCGCCATCGGTTTGCCGCACAATTTCGATTTTCTCAAGTTCACGGACAGCCGCAGGCACTGTCATGTAATTCTCTTTTTGATGGGCTTTCAGCATCTGTTCCTTGAGCAGGAAGTGGATTCTGTTCCTGATAATCAGTGCTACAAACTCTATGAAGATCTTTGCGTGCAGTGCCTCATTGCTCTGGCAACGCATTGTCCTGTTTCCAAGGAAGGTTTTATCTTCCCGGAACAGTTTTTCGGATGCATCCCGGCTTTTATAAAGATCAAGGGCATCCGCTGCATCCATCTTCTCAGATGTGATAATAACAAAGTAACCACACGGGGCTATCTCTTCATCAATGACCTGGTAGCGTTCCCGACTATACATGAACTTTTCATCATCCTGACCTTCATGATAAAAGATCAGATCAAAATATCTGCGGAACTCATTGCCAAGATTCAGTTTCATACCCTGATGCTCACGTAGAAACAGTGACATCCGGTCGATCTTTTCTTCTACATTCTCGCGTTCGGCTGTCTGCTTCCGTTCGTTATAGTAAATGTGGAAGTAACGCTCCTTCTCATCGGAAGGATACAGCTGATGTTTCACCGTGATACCGTTTACTTTGTAATCACGCAGGCTGTATTCGCGTTTTTCTTCAAAACTGCCTTTCACAGACAGGACAAGATCCCGCATCAGAGACTTCATCCCCTTCATCATGATAATGAACTCATAACCGTTCTTATCCATGAAATGGATATTTTCTTTACTGAAGTATCCCCGGTCAAGAATGAAACCGGCCTGCCGGTATCCATACCCCTTTGCCTTCAGCAGCATCTGCTGGAGTTGCGAAACATCAACGATACTTCCGGGGTATTCTTCATAATAAAGCGGCTCAGAGTTGTTATGATCATAGGCAATTGAATAGTTCAGAACCGGTTTCCCATTGTCATCCTTCGGATGTCCGATCTCGACACACTCAAGATCACCTGCCTGGCAGTTCTTGTTCGTCGAATCATAACTGATATAGATCTTTTCACGGTGATCATGTCTGCTGTTCCATTCATTCTGGAAAGCAATGCACTGATCTCTCGTAATACTGTTAATAAATGAAGAGACCTTTGAATCACTATACAGCTTCATCCCCTGTGTAAACAGTGGGTGGTTGTATGCATAATCCGGATAGTACTGACCGGCATTATTTTCCGTAACGATGGAATACGCTGCCAGATCAAGGAAGAGACCGGCATCTTTCCCTATCAGGCGGCCGATCATCTCATCCAGATGATATTCTGCGATGATCTTACGGATCACAATGAATGCTCCAATTCTGAGGCAGGCACTCCGGTCAGTTTTTACCTGCGTCACCGGAATCTCAGCATCAGGAAAATATTTCAGGAAGTTGGTATTAGGATACATCGTCTCTGATGAAACATCCAGGCACTTACCAATCGTTGTATTCTTCGGAATGGTATAATGCTTATCCGAACTGTACTTGTGGTCGTAAGCATAGTAAATATAAGTTATTCCCCGGATCTTTTTTCTCGTGATTCCATGTCTGGAATCCGGAATTTTGACCTCATAATCAAAATACATGGCGCCCTCCTAACGAGAGTTAATTATCGAGGAAGTTCACATTTATAGTATACAATTTGTAATTTGCACGCATTTTCATCTACTTAATAATTTGTGGTGGATTTTTCATGTACACATATTGATATGTTCCTTGGTATTTATCAAAAAAATAATATTTTCTTGTATCAAACACAAAATCTTCATCCTTTGTTTCAATAGATGGAACTGCTAAAATTTTTTCATCATCTTCTGCTAAAACTGCATAGGATTGCTTATCTATAACAACCAATTCATACTTTGTCTGATCTTCTAAATTAATACTTAATCTGCAAACCACTCCACCAATCGTCAACGTAAAGCTTAACGCAAATGCTATTGCAAACATTTTAATAAAAAACTCTTTTAAAAAATGTGATTTAATAATTTGAAAATTATAAGTTAATCCCAATACAGCCATTGACCCTAATATAATAATGAAAATCATTATATATGTATTTTTGCTTAGAAAACTAACAATATTTCCAAACCAACTGTTCTTTTTGTATACATGCTTCATAATAGCTAACCAGTTATCAACATTTAACACTCCCACTGGTACTCCAAGTACAATAGATAAAAAATATACATATGCATTTGATACCTTTTTCTGCCCTAGGCTTTTTTCATCGTGCTTTTTTATAATTACGGGAATCGCACACATACCCATTAAAATTACAATACACCCTAAATACATGAGACGGTTATCAACAGAATCATGGAAATATTTTCCTGGGATTCCATAAAGCGCCTCACTTTTTATTTGATATAATGCATTATACACAATGTTTACAATTGGATATGCCGATACTAATATACCAGCTAATCCGAAAATTATCTTTTTATAGCTCGAGAGTTTTTTGGTTTTCTTTCCCTTATCTTTTTCAGATTTACATTTTTCATGCTTTCTCATATAGTTCTCCTATTTCCACATTTTACCACAGTTATATGATGCTATTCAACATTTTAGAAACAACTATTTCCACACAGAATCTTTATCCTTCTACTTCAACAATATCATTTCCCTCAAATGAAAAATAGTCATCCTTCCATGTCACATAGCAATTGTATCCATCTCCTTGATACTTGATACCATCTATCCCCACTTTCTTGCAACATCCTGCCACAAAATTCGGAAGCAGATACTCCTTCACGATTTTTCCCGGAGTGTTATCAACTTTAAACCGCAGATGATCAATGAACCTGTTATTTTTTGAAACATTCTGAGACAGATCGATCAGCCGTGCTTCTTTACATTTTTTTAATTTTGCAATCTGTACACTCGGCTTTTTACTTCCGCAATGCTTGTACACTTCTGTGAGTGCACCTTCTTTCGTATCTGCAAAGTAATAACAACTTCGTCCAATTTCGTTATATCTGCCATGTGATGAAATCATAACAGGTGCTTTCAGCATCTCCTGTTCCAGATACGGTTGATTATTTTTTCCAAGGCATCGTGCATGAAAATAGATCGTATCGCCTAAATGTACGAAATGTTTCCATCCGCTTATGATTTCAAAAATTTTCTTTCCGACCTTTGATTCATTAGCAAAATATTCGTTTTCAAATAACTCACTCTCAAACTTAATCAAATCTGGAAGGGAAATCTCAGAAAAGAGTTCCAGAGATGACTCACTGTCGGAAATTTCCTTCGCATCCAGTCCCTTCGCCGGACCGTCTTTATGGTAAAACTTTTTTTCTTTCGGAACAAATTCAATTTCTGCTGTCTCCGTCAATGCTTTTGCAGCCGGTTTGCTCAACTCCCGAATAACTGTTTTTGCCCCACGCGGCATATCCATTTTCACACCGCCTGGCATGAGTTTTGCAAAGGCTATATTCTGTGCCGGCATCCGCATTTTTGCAATATCTGAAGCTACTGTTGCTGCACTCCATGTTTTCGCCATGTTATTTGCGAATTGTGTCACGGCATCATTTAGAGTGTGTTGTTTCCATTTCTTTTGGAACTCCAGCATTTCTTTCGAATACGCAGCATTCTGAAGAGTCGTATTCAATTCTTTCATTTGCACACCGGACAGTGTCATTGGTAATTCTTTTTGTAATGATGCTGCCACTGTTTTCATTGCCATACTTGGAAATTGATTCTTCAGTTGATTCGCTGTCAAACCTACCCTTGTTATATCATTCATGTTATTGTTCATATCTATCTTTTTATTATTCTTTCAATCTCATTTTCTATCCATGATCACTCTGCTTATGATCTATCTCAAATCTCAGTACCCTGAATTTATCGCCTTTTCTGTATCCATGTACACGTAAAAGCGAACTGGCACGGAATTTCATAATCTGCTTGTCACGATACATAGAACCATTATACCAGTTATGCTTTGGTGAATCAGGTGTATACTTTTTATACTCTAAACCATCATCACGATCTATATTTTCCCACGTTTCGTGTTTTACGAACTTATCCATGGAGGAAATGATCTGTTGTAATTGATTTTCATTTAATATTTCCGTTCCATATTTCATCTCTATAGAGGAACAGTCAATTCTTGTCCCCTCGTACCTTATCTTTAGAATGTCATCTCCATGTATTCCTAATTGTTTTCCAACACACTCCACCAAAAATGCCGGACTATAAATGGAAGAGACAAGTTCTTCCCTATCTGCTGCCTGTATATGTAAGGTACAATCCTTAAATTTCTCCATATCAAAAGAGAGCAGCAAATGATCCCTTTCGGTCGCCTCCGCAATACCTGTAGCAGCCATATCCGCTTCTTCCAGCAGATATGCCTTGCTTAAATCATGCATCGGATTTTTGTCCCAGTGGGGAAGACTGTAAATTTCCTGCTCCAGTTGATATTGAAACGCAACTAATTCATCCGAACACGGGCAGTTGTGTAAATCACGTATTCTTATATCACTTGTCACATAACAATCATAAAAGTTATCTATTTTGCTTATAGTGTTGCGCTCAGACTTTCGGATAATATGAAAACACCGTATATTACTTTTCAAGGATTCCAAAAAATCCTGCACCATCGTAAACTGTCCCTTCAGGGATTCTTCATTCAGTATAAACTCCATCTACCACCCCAGAATTACATCCAAATCTTTCTTAATCTGATCAAACAGCCCCTCTTTTTGATTTAATACCTTTCCTTCATCATTTAGTTCGATAAGAACCGGTTCTGAGCATCCATTTTCTTTCTTTTGGAAAAAATAGATAGACACATCTTCTTTGTCAATATAGTCCTTATGAACACTTGTTCTGACTCCATTAAAAATATGATCACTATGTGTTTCTACTATAATCTGAATGCCGCACTTCGCCAGATGTGTCAGAAAAAGGACAAATTCCGTCTGTGCAGATGGATGCAGATGTATTTCAGGGTTTTCAATAATCAGCACATCTCCCTTTTTACACGACAGAGCAGATATAATCACTTCCGCAATATAGGACACACCTGTGCCAACATTGACAGGACTGATTCCATTTCCGATATCGCCTTTTCCATAAGATACCCGGATTAATGTCGTTCTCTCTATTTCCTCTGCATATACCGTATATCCAAGTATCTTTTCCAGCCAATAATTTACCTGACCACCAAAGGTTAATTTCGAAGTTTCGTCATACACCATCAGATTGTCCTGCCATGGATCCATATCATGTTTTGCAAGATAGTCATATGCATATTCACATCTGATTCCGATTTCATCTCCACCCCGGATGTTTTGTTCGTAGGTTTCCCTTACTCCAACCCGATCCGCAGATACATACCGCACATTTAATTCTGCCGCTGGAAATTCACCTGTTTTCCTCCAAAAAATGTCATCAGGTATTGTTAATGAATACTCTTCGTTAACACCAATTTCAATCACATCACTGCCAATATACTTGTTCCGTAACTCACTGGCTTTTCCTATATTGATATACTCTCCACAAAAAGGCTTTCCACCGTCTTTTCCGCTCTGTACCAATGCAAGGATTGCCTGTAATATAGTCGATTTACCGATAGAGTTAGCTCCTGCCAGAATGTTCAGTTTGCGAAATCCCACATTTACATCATCAAAACACTTTAATCCTTTTATATGAATTGTCTGAATCATGCTATAATTCCCTTTCCCATCTTTCAAATGCCCCTTCAATGCTTCGTTTGGTCAATTGATGTCTTTCCATCTCTCTACAGATTTCAAGAAATACTCCTCTTTCCAATAAAATATAATTAACATGGTTTCTGCCTGTTCCTCTGCGTTTTGCCATATCCAGCATACATACAAATATACCAAGATATTTATCTAATATGCTTTTGCTGATTCTTTTTGAAGTTCTGTTTCTATTTTGAGCAAGGGCAGAAAAAATATAATCCCCAAAATAATTTGTTGTATCTAGAAGTTCATCAATTCTCTTTCCCTGCTTCTCCATAAATTCAAGTGTTTTTTCAAGCAATAGCTGTTCTTGCATTTCCATTTCTTCATGCCACACACCTGTGTAAACAAACCAGTTCATCAGCATATAAAGTGTTCGATATCTCATAATAGGTGAATTGCCACGCAGATGCCCCCGACTCAGAATATGGTTCATATCCTTTGTGATATCATTTAACACGCTGATTTCATAGGGATCATACAGCTTTTCCCTGATTGACTGTTCTCTCGTAATATTCCAGTGCTCTACCAGTTTTCCTATGCTCATATGCAGATATTTAGGAGTCCGGTAATCAATAATCTGAAAAGAAATCACGGTATCATATAGTCCCATTGCGAGTCTCGGTTCATCAGATCGCAACATTTGTATATTACCATGATACAATGAATTCTCTTCTATCCGGTAATCAGCTTCATATCTTCCGTCCAAAAAATATAACAGTTTCCACAGAGTATCATCATTCTCCAAAATCAAAAAGTTACCATTTTGCAACTCTGACACATATACCGCCGGCAAAGGAATTCCCATCCACACTATATCTAGCAACTGCTCCAATTCTTTCTCCATTTTCACTTTTGAACGAAGCGGTTCCAGAGGAAACTGTATTCTCCCATCCACGAACATATGGTAAATATGTTCCAAAGAGAATTTGCGTTCATAGATTTCTATATTCTCAGTGCCACGATAATTCATTCATCTGCTCCTATATCTTCTATATGATATGCTTCTTTGCAGGCTTTTGCCTTGCCCGGTGATACCAATATACCACCCTTTGTACCTTTAATCAAATTCAAGCGATTTTTGTTTTATTTGAACTATAGATGTTTTTCCGGTATTGTTTTCTCCCACAAGAATATTTACCCTGCTGAGATTTTGTAATGTAATGTTCTTTAATCCCCTATATGCTTTTATATCAATTGTTTGAAACATGCCGCCTCCAAGTTCTTCCCCGTATTTTCAACTATTTATATGTATTGTATCACGAACCTCAATCTTACTCAATGTAAAAAACCGGTCAGACTTATCATCCAACCGGTTTTATCACTTCTACCGAAACTATGGCTCCATATTTTTTAATAATGCATTAATATTCTGCGTATATAAGTTTTCACATAATTTCAAAATTTCTATTTCAATCTGCTCATCGCTGATTGAAACTCCCCTCTCGGATCAGCAATTAATATCTCCAATTCATGAGACGTTCTCCAGCAATTTACAGCTTCTACAACGTCAAGCATGATCTCCAATGCCTCACGTAGCTCATCCACTGTCACAATAACAAAATTATCCCCCGGATATCTTGCATCATAATAATAGTCTTTGAGTAATGCCAGATCCTTCCTCTCTAATTGCAAGGAAGTATCCACCCTTTTAATCTCATCGTATAAGGCACGCAAATTATGGGATGTCATTAGTTTTTCAATTCCAGTACAAACCAGTTCTGCCACAGAGTTCAACATTTTTTCTGCAATTTGCTGTGCCGAAGCTGCAGCCGGATTGCAGTATACCGGTGACACTGCATCCCTTAAATACCAGAATTCATTGCACGCAATAGAATAATAAGAATTTGCCTTTATCATATTTTCAACTCCTTATAATCTCTTCTTAACTGTTGTGTAAACTTTGAATTATCATGTTCGAAATACTGCGGTGTTACAAAAACCACATCCGCATACAACATCTCGAGTTCTTCCCGCAAGGCTCCCATCATCCATCTTTCCGGTTTTTCCGGAACTATGATGCAAAAGTCGATATCACTGCTGGCCTTATAATCATTTCTTGCGTAGCTTCCAAAAATCCCAAAACTCTGATATTTGATACTCGAATTTTTAATAATATCTACGCACTTGTTCAACCGGTCTTTAAAATCATTTTCAACAACAGGTGACACGTACGGCATCCCTAAACCTCCACTCTTTCTATTAATCTGTCCTATCACAGTTTCTACAGATTCCACCATTTTTTATTCTTCATGATATCTTCTATCAATTATAAGTTATGCAATTACCCGGGACACAAATTGGCGATTTTTCCCATTCTGATGCTCAAATTGAAATTCGAATTCCAATGTAACTTCCGAACTGTTCACCATATTATTTTCCCCTTCAAAATATAGATAACCATCAAGAGAAACATCAGCTTCCAATATGCCTCTCACAATCGTACATGTATCATCCTCTTCCTGTTCTACCCGGACAACTTTGACATTTTCTATTTGATCCAATTCTGCATAGTCAACATATGTCTCAAACGCTTCATCCAATTCCTGACCTTCCATGTTCATAACAGAATCGTCAATTTCATTATACAAGTCATCCCAAAATTCGTTTTCTATGATTGTAGCGACCAGATTTCTATCATATTTCACGTATATCAGTCTCCCTGTGTCAAAAAATATTTAATTGCGTCCCAATAAGGTGGCAGTTCTTCTGAACATTCAAATTTTTTCAATTCCCGCTGTTTTTCTTCTCCATTCAACTGGAACACATTAAACGTCCATAAAGCGTCTTCTCTGGCATGACATAAACGTTTATCATTCAGGTTCAACTTTGTAATTGTATACTCAGCTGCCTCATCTGTCTTTTCTGCCGGCTGTATTGTTCCATCCTGCTGATATCGAAAATGACTTTCACAATCCTTCTCCAGCGGAGAAATCATCCGCTTTGCATCAAAATTATTTTCTTTTTTATGCCCACAGTGCCTGCGATTGTCTCCATTACAAGAAGCATGAAGATTATTATAGGCCAGAGATAAATCCTGATTTTGTGCCTGAGGCCGAAAATGTTCCACATGAAAACTATTCTCTTGTACTTCAGTCTCTGTATTTTTAATATAAGAACAACAATAACAGCAAAGATGTCTCTGTTCTGCAAGCAATGCATTCTTTAATATTTGCAGCTCCTTTTCATGCCGGATATCCTCATACCCTGCTTCTCTTTTATGCTTATTCTTGAATTTTTTCTTCCACCGGCTTACTTCTTCTGGTTCACCTGTCTTTTGAATATAAATCATAAAAACTTTATCGCCCTTTTGCAATCAAGATTCTTGCACGCACAACTTTCGTATTCTCTTCCGATGTCATCCATGCAAGCTTATTTACAAGTTTTTCTGCCTCATCATATGCTTTTTCATTCAGATACACATTTATTTGCTCTAAGAGTTCCGTTGTCTTCCTGTTATATACTTCGGTATCCATGTAATCTTCCAGAATTGTATTGACATCCCAGCCGTTCATCGGCTCCATCGGTTCTGCCAAAACCAGATGCGTTTCTGCATCTTCATGCAAACGTATTACCTGTATATTTTCATCCACAGACTCCAGCACTTTCGGAGCATGTGTGGAAACAATAAACTGAATATTTGGAAAAGTATTCTGTAAAGCCGGAAAAATCTTCTCCTGCCACTTCGGATGCAGATGCAGATCAATTTCATCAATCAGCACAATGCCATCCCCTTCCAACGGATTCTCCCTCTTCGGATTTGCAATTGCCAGCCTCCGGCTCAGATCGCCTACCAGTGCGATTACACTTTTTTCTCCTTCTGACAATTGATAAAATGCCAATTCCAATTCTTTTTTGATGACAATAAGTTCCGCATCTTCTTCTGTTACTTTCACACGAATTTCCGAAAATCCATCTCCCAATGCGTTTAATATGGCTTTTTTTACTGCATGTAACTGTGGATCTTCTGCATTCGGCGTTTCCACTCGTATACTGTTTTCATATTCCTGTCTTCCCCGGAACCATTCAAAAAATAACCGGAAATTGATCACTCCTCCAAATGCAGAATCTCTCCACGCATCCAGCTTCCCTGCTGCTCCTGTATAACGCCTTCTCAATTTACGTGTTTTTTCATTATAGCGGTCAACTCCATAAAACACATAAACAGGAATATTTTCATTATTTAAAGTAAACTCTTTCTGTGGTGTTTCCGTGTCATCGTTTTCATACTCTTCTTCTGTTTCCAAATAATCTCCCAGATACTGTTTTCGAATATATTCCGAAACTCTCTTCAGTTCTTTGGAATTATGCAGATTTTTCCCCTGAATTCTTTTTCGGTAATAGTGAAAATTATTTCCCTGGTCTTCAAGAAACAACGTTATTTTTGCTTCTTCTTCTCCAACTTTTACATCTTTTTCTCCTAAAAGAGAGGCTGTTATCTGTTCATCCTGTGCGGCTTCCTGCATAATTCTGGAAAAGAGAAGATTGCAGACATCCAGTATTGACGATTTTCCCATTCCGTTTACTCCATAAAAAATGGCATCTTTTCCGTTTAATACTATTTCTGTATCTGAAAAACCTCTGAAATTGTGCACTTGCAGTTTGTCTATTCTCACGCTTTTCTATCTCCTAAACCTTCGAATGCATACCATTAAGCTATTTATCATCTTTTCAGTAGTATCATACTTTAATTCTTTTATTTATGCAAGATTTTCCCATTCCAGCTCTTATCCTTCCGTCCTTCTTACCGACTCTTTCCAGTCACACACACGATATTCTTCCTTATATTCACTCATCTGCATATCGTACACACTGTCACCAAACGCTTTGCCCGTCAGGGTGCCAATTTTTCCCGGAATCTTTTTCATCAGCCGGATGATCCAGCCAGTCGCTGGAACCATCACAAGCCGGTGTCCTTTTACCACAGCGATCATCTGCACCAGATCCGAAGTATTGATATACCGCTCGTTCTGCGGAAAAAACACTCCGGTCTCTTCGTTGTCGATCATCCGTTTGACAAACTGTGCCAGATTTTCTATATAAAGCATGGAACGCTGATTATGTACAATCGGAAATAGCGGAAGTTTTCCTGCCAGTTTTGCAAGCTGTGGATAGTTTCCCTTTGATCCCTTTCCGTAAATCATCGGTGGGCGCAATACGACAACCTTAAAACGTTCATCTGCCAGTGCCTGTATTTTCTGATCTGCCTGCCATTTGCTGTCTCCATAGAAATTCAATGGTTTGGGAATTGTATTTTTTGTAATTTTCTTTTCTCTACATCCGCTGTATACAATCATGGAAGACATAAAGAGAAACTGCTGCACACCTTCCTTTTTGGCTTTTTCGGCTGTCTCTACAGCCAGATCTGTATTCACGCGGTAATACTGCTTCTTTTCTTCTTCCGACACCTGTCCCACGTCTGCATGTGCGATTCCCGCCACATGATAGACCACATCATATGTAGAAAAATCGTGTGTCCGCCATGTTTGGGTTCTCATATCCAGCGTGTCAACCTGATAGTACTCCGGCCATTGTTTCAGCCACGCCTCCACAGAAGTTCCCACATAACTGCCGCTTCCAGTGATCAGAATCTTCTTTTTTCTCCTGCCCTTTTCACGTTCTTCTGTGTCTTTTGCAATGGTTTCCTTTTTCGCGCTGCTCTGTGTTGTTTGTCCCGGTTCCAATGCCAGTTGCACTTTGCGTTTTTTATTTACATAAATGGTTGCTGCAAGCTCTGTTATTGTTGCCAGGCCAAACAACACTCCCGGAATGTTTCCTTTTTTCTTTTCCCTGTCCTCTCCCTTATGTAAAATATGGTGAATTACAGCCCAAAATACTACCAGCGCGGTTACTGCCACTGCTCCGCCTAATACAATTTCTCTCTTCAGTTTCTGTGGATCGACCAGTCCGCTTTTGTGTGCTTCTGTATCTTCTTCCGCTTTGTTCAGTTCGCCGGTTCCACCTTCAACCACGCCGTCGTGCATGAGCACGGATCCAATTGTGCCAAGAAAACATTTCAGATCCATCCATGGTCCCAGATGTTTGACATATTCGCCATCCAGTCTTGCTTTGTCCGGAATCTCCAGTTCATCTCTGCCATTGATCTGCGCCCACCCGGTCAGCCCCGGTGTCACATCATTGGCACCATATTTCTCACGCTCTGCTACCAGATCATCCTGATTCCACAGTGCCGGCCGCGGTCCTACGATACTCATTTCTCCTTTGAAGATATTAAAAATCTGCGGCAGTTCATCCAGACTGGTTTTGCGCAGGAATTTTCCCACCTTTGTGATGTACTGCTCCGGATTCTCCAGCATATGTGTCGGCACATCCTTCGGTGTGTCAATCCGCATGGTACGGAATTTGTAAATCTGGAAGAAACTCCGGTGGATGCCGACACGCTTCTGCTTAAATAATATCGGTCCAGGTGTATCCAGTTTGATCGCAATACATAAAAAAAGAAGGAGTGGTGATAAGATCACGATCGCCATCCCACTTAATATGATATCAATTCCTCTTTTGATGTAATGGTATCCTTTCATGGCTGACTTGCTCCTTCCTGATTTTCCTTATTTTCATAAATTTACATATGTTATATCATACTCTATTTTAGTGCATATTGCAATGACTGTGATTATTACTTCCACTCCTGTTTTTCGTATAAATGACATGACTACTCTTGTTTCACGTCATTAACAATCTCATGCTACAATTCACTATCCGTCTCCATTACCTAAAAAAGTTGAAGGATAATAAAGAGTTATTCGTAATTATATGAGGTATACATAATGAAAGCACGCTTAAGCAAAAACACACTTATAGGAATTAACATATTTTTTATTTGTATGTATATAACTGGAATAGTTATAGAAAGTGTATGTCAAAATGAGATAGTTATTATTGGTGTTATATGTCAAATTATTAGTTTTATTTACACCGCAATAGGATATATTGTTAATATTTTTATCAAAATAAATGCTTCGGACTACAGTATGCCTACTTATTTTTTTACAGATCGAAAAGCAACTATAAATACAGTTATTGAACACTTATATAACATACTATATTTAAAGTGTAAGGATCAAATTATCCCCATTGTTTGTAGTGAAGAAGAAGGTTCTGGAAAAACAGAACTTTTGTTAAAAATAAGACAATTATTAGATTGCAAGTCAATTGCAAAATCAGAATTAGACCGGGATCACTATCGAATGTACTTGAAAATAAAAAGAAAAATTGGATATGTGTATCTAATTAATTATGGTGAATCTAAGAATGTTTTTAATATAAATGAACTTCCATATGTTATTAGAAAGAAGAATATTGTTTTTATTGATAATTGTCCTATATTATCAACGGATAAGTTTAATGAAAAGACAATTGTGATTTTCTGTCAAAAAGACAACAGTAAATTATCAGATCCTAATAATAAAGAAATTAAACTTAATAAATTCGGTGAAAAAGAAATAAAAGAATACTATAACAGGAAATTCAAAAGAGATTTAAATGAATTAATTTTACAAAGAATTATCAAGTATTCTAATGGAAATATTTCTAAAGTAGTCTCTATTTTGGATACCCAACAATCTTATGAAACATTTTGTAACAATTCAGAAATTATTTATGATATTGAACAATATCTGAGGGAGGGAGATTATCAATCTGCTCAACAAATTATAGAAAGAATGACTTCAAACGAAAAAAATTTAATAGATAAAGACCCTGAAACCTTTTTTAGATTAAAATTTATAAAAGCAGATTTACTGCATTTACAAAATGAATATGAAGAAGCATTAAACCAGTTTGAATTACTAAGATTGAATAATTTAAATGACGATAGTAAGATGCAAGAAATTATTGAAAAAATATCTCATATTCAAAAGCATCTTGGAAATTTTGGACAGGCAATTGCCGAAGCTCAAGTGTTAAACAACGATATAAAAAGTCAAAAATGTCTAAGTTTAAATTTGCTAGAATATTCTGTTACTGAGAATGAACATTATCTTCGTGCAGCGGAAAAAAATATTCATGACATAGAAAAAGTATCAACAAAATATATAACTTCGCAAAAAGATAGTTACGATACATATAAAGCGGTGGTGTGTATATATCACAAAAAATTTAATGTTGCGCACAGATTTATAGATCAAGCCATTTCTATATATGAAAAGCAAGATAGCCGTTTTTTAAATAATTGTTATTATATTAAAGCTGAAATTTTTCGCCATGAACAAAAATATAGTCAGGCGTGTGAATATTATCAACGCTGTTTAAATGCATATAGATTTAATAATGATATAGATGTCTATTCTATGGCATATACAATGTTGGTATATCTTAATACGGTGTACAATGCAAAACACGAATTTGAAATAACTTATTCACTAGACGAACTAAAAAAAATATGTGCTAAACGTAAAATGGATTATAACAAAAAAATACTCATGAAATTAGATCAGTTAAATACTTGTAAAGACAATGAAATAAAACAAACCATAATATGTTATTTTGATAAGTTTGTATTTTTTATACCATAAAAATATCATCTAAAATAAAATAGGGTTTTTTCTTATGTGAAAGATCGGTACATATATTATGTATAGTATCTTCTTTCTCCTCATTGCATGAAAGTAAGTATATTAATTTAGCTATATTATCCAAGTCCGATTCAGAATAATTATACCTGGTAATTTCTTGTACACCGATTCGAATACCAGTATATAACTTTGAAATTCTTTTATTTAATGTAATGTTATATTTTATAGCTCTTTCGTATATTAAATTTGTAGTGTGTTCATCAAAGCAAACAAATAATTGATGTGTTTTAGTAAATAATTCGTTATTTAATTTGACAACATCTATACCATATGATGTAAGCTTATGACCTAATATATTTGCATTTGTAACAATTGCTTTTTGATATTTTACACCAACTTCAGCCTGCTCAATTAATGCCAAACATAAAGCAGCGATATTGTTGGGCTGAATATTGCGCAAAAGAGTAGGAGAGATTATAAAATCAATTTTTTTAATATAATCGTCATTGTTTGTCATAATAATTCCGCATGTTGGTCCGGGAAGAGTTTTATGAGTTCCACCAATTAATAGAGAATTGTTGAAGTGACATAATGGATTATCTAATAGATTAGCTGCAATCAAACCTAGCGTTTGAGAAGCATCATAGATTAATCCTGTTGAAAATGGTAAATTTATTTTACTAAAATCAGGCTGAGATATAATATCAGATTGACAGAATATAACAAAGCTAATATTCTGTTCAAGAAGGATTTTATTTAATTCCGAATAATTTATTTCAAACTTTTCGAAATCATATGGAATCGGTAAATATCTTATTCCTAAATTGTCTAAAATGTTTGCAAGGGATGGATGTCCCCCACACTCTTTTGTTGTAATTAAAACAGTAGAAGATTTATCTACAATAGCCATAATAAGTATTGCCATGCAATTCATTCCACTTAGGGTACGTGAATCAACATATTTTGCGTGATAGAGATCATTACAAATTTTTTCTGTCAAACTCAATAATTCATAAATGTAGTTACTTCCAATATTATCTTTTTCGATAATTCTATTTTTGTAGCCTTGGATATATTTACCTTCAAAGTCAGATGATAACCCTTGGCGAACAAAATCGGAAATATATGTTTCTGCAGCACATAAAGGCACTTTTTCTTCATTAAACTTTTCAAACTTTTTATATAATTGTTTTAATTCATTGTAAAATTTATTCATGTTTTTATCTCCATATTAAGTATTTTATTTGACGAATAACTCTTTATTATCTATCATGCTCTTTTTATTTATCATAAATTATATCATATTTTTCCCAAAATTATAACAAAATCCCTTATTTTAATCCATTTTTCTTATTTAAACGGTAATTTATTGTTTAATCTCACCGTTTTCCCATCAAAACATCACCTTTCGACATCCACATTCTGTATTTCCCAGAAGTCTATCCCATATCCTTTCCCACCCATACTGATACAGGAAACACCACTGCTCTATCCATGTAATTGTTACATATTGTACAATTTTTTCAAATTTTGCCTTATCCAACAAAATCCTCCCCATTTCATGTACCATATACTCCTAAACAAAACTTCATATACAAAGGAGACCACCCATGAATAATTTACAGACACACATCAACAACTATCTGGAACACTGCCGTCACCAAAAACGCCTGGATTCCAAGACTCTGAAAGCATATCGCATCGACCTTCAGCAATTTTATGCCATTTTTTCATGCAGGGATGTTTCTGATATTACACCGGATCTGTTGGAAAATTATATCGGCAGTCTGCACCAGAAGTACAAACCCAAAACCGTAAAAAGAAAGATTGCCTCGGTCAAAGCTCTTTTTCACTACCTGGAATATAAAGAAATCATCGCCCGGAATCCTTTCAACAAGGTGCAGATCAAATTCCGCGAACCTGTGATTTTGCCGAAAACCATTCCATTGCACACGATCGAAATTTTCTTATCTACGATCTATGAGCAGCGCACCGTCGCCAAAACGGATTATCAGAGAAAAAACGCTTTGCGGGATGCCGCTGTCATAGAACTTTTATTTGCAACCGGAATACGGATTTCCGAATTATGCGCTCTGCGTATCTGTGACATCGATTTGTACGATGGATCAGTCCTGATCTACGGAAAAGGTTCCAAAGAACGAATTGTTCAGATCGGAAACCACGAGGTCATACAGATTCTGTCGGAATACCGCAATGAATTTCTTCCCCAGATGGAAACCTGCCAGCATTTCTTTGCGACGCTAAACGGAACGGCATTATCCGATCAGTCGGTACGGCGGATGATCAACTAATATGCTTCTCTTGCTGCAATTGAACAGCATATTACACCGCATATGTTCCGGCATACATTTGCCACCAGCCTTTTAGAAGCGGACGTTGATATCCGCTATATACAGGAAATGCTTGGCCACAGCTCTATTCATATCACGGAAATCTATACGCATGTTGCCATGTCAAAGCAGCGTGCCATCCTCACTACCAGACATCCCCGCAATACGTTTCATCTGTAAAAAGCAAAACAGCAATTCACGTGCCATGCACGGAATTGCTGTCATTGATAGCCGTTCTATTATTACCTATTTATTCTCCCCCGCCAGTTCCGGGTGATACGTCGGCACAATTTTTTTGACACACTCCCGGATGTCTTCCGGTTCTGTCACAACGTACTCTTTTAATTCTTCCAACTGCTGCATGAATTTTTCTTCATCCAGCTCAATCGGTTTACCGATATGAATCAGATTGTTTGCGGTATCCTGCATCCCTTCTTCATCCATCAGCATCTCTTCATAAAGTTTTTCTCCCGGGCGAAGTCCTGTGAAAATGATATGGATATCCTCATCCGGCTTGTGACCGGAAAGAAGAATCAGGTTCTTTGCCAGATCCAGAATCTTGACCGGCTCTCCCATATCCAGAACAAAAATTTCTCCACCTTTGGCATAGGTGCCCGCCTGCAGCACCAGAGATACCGCTTCCGGAATTGTCATAAAATACCGCACGATATCCGGATGGGTAACCGTGACCGGACCTCCACGCTCAATCTGTTTTTTGAACAGCGGAATCACACTTCCGTTACTGCCAAGCACATTCCCAAAACGCACGGCTACGAAATCTGTCTTCGATCTGCGGTTATAGGTCTGAATGATCATCTCACAGATGCGCTTGCTGGCACCCATGATATTGGTTGGATTAACTGCCTTATCCGTGGAAATCATCACAAATTTCTTCACACCGTACCGATCTGCCGCCTGCACAATCTTCCATGTGCCAAGCACGTTATTCTTAATTGCCTCGTTCGGACTCTCTTCCATGAGAGGCACATGCTTATGTGCCGCTGCATGATAGATAATCTCCGGCTTGTAATGTTCAAAAATCCAGTTCATACGATTCGTATTCCGCACGGATGCAATCAGCACAACAAGATCCAACTCCGGAAACCGGACTTTCAGTTCGTTTTGCACATCATAGGTCGTATTCTCGTAAATATCCACAATAATCAGCTGTTTTGGCTTGTGTGCGGCAATCTGCCGGCACAATTCGCTTCCGATGGAGCCACCGCCCCCTGTAACCATTATGATTTTCCCAGAAACATAATCCATGATGGACTGCAGATCAACGGTCACCGGATCTCTGCCTAACAGGTCATTGACATCTACATCTTTTAATTTGCTGACGCTGACATCGCCGTTTACAAGCTGGTAAATGCCGGGCAGACGTTTCAATGTGCATCCGGTTTCTTTGCAGATATCAAGAATCCCCTTGATCTGTTTCTGTGTGGCCGATGGCATGGCAATGATGATCTCATGCACATGCAGTTCTTCGACTTTTTCCAGAATATCGCTCCGATCTCCTACGACTTTCGCTCCATGAATATAATTGCCGATCTTGTTCCGGTCATCATCAATCACACCAACAACCTTCTTTTTCACATAGCGGCTGTTGTTGATTTCTTTAATGATCTGGTTTCCTGCATCCCCTGCTCCGATCACAAGTACATTCCGTCTGTACACACCGGCTCTGCGCATATTGCGAAGCACACGCAGTCCGCGGTAGGAATATCTGCATCCCATGACAAATACAAACAGAAACAATCCATACAGAATGTAAAAGCTTCTTGGCACCGGGTACATATCCCCCCAGTTCCGAAGCAATATCAGCACTGTCACAACAACGGTATCCAGAATACATGCTGAAACCACATACATCATTTCCAGTGCTCCCGCATAGCTCCAAAGACTGGAATACAGCCGGAGCATCCAGAAAATGATCAGTGTAACAATGATCATAAAAGGAAGTGCTCTCCACACTTCATCCATATATTGAAACGGTACGCTTTTGATATTCAGATCAAACCGAATCAATAACGCAACTATGCTTGCAGCAAACACTGCAAGCACGTCGTAGCACATCAGAAAAATCCGTCTGATCAGTAATTGTTTATCTTGAATGATTTTTTTCATAATTTCAATCTGTTATTTTTGATTCTTTCTCTGTTTTCTCGATTGTTTTTTCGATGATTTCTTCCTGACTGAGGATTCTGTCACTCCTGCCCCTTGAGTATTCTGTACCATCTGCGCGGTATCTGCTTTTGCACTCTCTGCTGCTTTTGGAATACTCTGTTTTACGGCAGTATCGCTTTCTGCAGAAACCGCTGTTTCTTTAACAAAAAGATTTTCTTTCTTTACGAGCATCCGGTTCACTGCAAGTCCCAGGCCAAGCATACCCCAGAATACCGGAGCGGTACATACATTGGAATCATTTGCGATACCTGCAATCATATACACCATCACTGCCGCAAATAATCCAAATCCAACCCAGCTGATACTCTCGTGCAGATCCACTCTGCGGTAAATGCGTACCGACTGTACCAGATACCAGAACAGAAATACCAGAAGTGCCAGGGTACCGATCAGTCCGGTTTCCACCCACTGCTGCAAATACCAGCAATGAGCTTTTACGTCATAGCTGTTTGCACCGTAAACATAGTTCTGGCTGATATAATCTTCCTGTGGCACTTCAAACATATAGGTATTTGCCCCACTCCCCATAAAAGCATGCTTTCCAAGAAGCGGAATTGTTTTATTCCAGATATGTCCTCGATTGCTCATTGCATCATCCAAAAATACGTTTGAAACCTTCGGATTCTCAAACTTCACTAATTTTCCTGCAGGATTGAGATATTCATATCCGTCCGTATCATTTTTTGAGAAATCCCATTCGACACCATCTATGATCATCTTTATTCCTGCTGTATTATCGGTAAACATGATCGGCTGAATCTGTACATTTGCAAACCGTTCATCATTGAGGGCCAAAATATGATTTTCCTGATCTACCTCTGTTGTCTGAATCTCCTGACCATCTGCATCTTTGCATACCACGGTGATTACACCGTTGCTCCCCAGATCATAGGACACATACAGAGGATTATTCCAGATATCAAGTTCCACATCATCTGTGTTTGTTTTGATATCGTTTAAAGAGAACTGATCTTTCATATGATAGGTTCCAACAACCGTCTTTTTAAGAGTTTGACCGATGCCTGTCGTATTTGCCAGCACTCCTGCTGCAATCACTCCAATGACAACTACAACAATCCCGGCTGCAAATAATTTTTTCTTCCGACTGAGTAAAACCAATGCGAGAATCACAGCACCAATTGCCAGTGCAATAAATCCGGAAGAACTTCTGCTACCAACCAGTGCTACAATGCAAAAAATCTCTGCAACCGCGATTACAAGACGATGCCACATCTTTTTCGCCCCAATAAACAGGCAGACCAGCAATGGTATCAGCATGCCAAAATAAAATGACAAAAAGTTAGGATTGTAAAGAGTCGTATACGCAGTCTTATCTGCGAAATTAAAGGAAATCTTATCTAACTGGTTCCACCAGCTTGTGTCCGTCATCAGATGTTTGCCCAGAGATGTCTTAAAATAATCCAATCCAAAGACCTGGAAAAATCCAATCAGAGTAACAATTGCGATTCCAATGCCGGACCAGCGCAGGATTACCTCTATCTGTTTTTCTTCCTGTACATAATTATAGACATAATAACACAGTATCATATAGACAAATACAACCCATACAGGCTCAAAAAGTTCATATGTACCATGTGCCACCCAGTATTTGTGACTGGAAAACAGGGCAGACATTGCAACAAACAATGCATACACCATCAGAAAATAAAAGGAATTTTCAAATGCAAACTCCTTTTTATTCAAATACCGGATCAGTAAAATTGCGAGCATTACAACTCCCACAAGGATGATCGCAATCATCTTCCATGCAAAAAAGAAGTCCGTCTGTTTTGCGGCGCTCTCCGGATACCAGTCAAACTGTGCCAGATTTGTGTCATAAACAAAAGAATGCACAATGATTGGAATCAATCCGATCAACAAGATAACGGGAATCAATATCTTATTTGCTTTTAACGTGTTTTTGTTTCCATTCGTATTCAAGATTATTTTCTCCTTAACGTTTCATTGCCTATAATCATACCCCAAATTTCGTTTTTTTTCAATCATTCCGGCATGTCGATTTTATTTTTCTTTTTATATAGGTAAAAACACTTTTTTGTTACTTGTGTGTTACTTAAAAATTTAACAAATAAATGTGTATGATTGACACGATAATATAAATTTTTACACACGAAAGGAAGAAAAATGAGATTACCAAACGGATACGGCGGAGTCGTAAAACTCTCCGGCAACAGAAGAAGACCCTATGCAGCACGCATCACTACGGGCTGGCACATCAACGACATCACGGGAAAGCGCATCCAGCACTACCAGATTCTGGGGTACGCTCCTACCCGGTCGGAAGCTCTGCAGATTCTGGCACGTTACAATAATTATCCCATCGATGGGGAAACGCTGAAATTAACCTTCCGGGAAATTTATCTCCGATGGTCCGAAGAAAAGTTTCCTACCATCTCCCACTCCAACATCAAAGGCTATCGGGCGGCCTTTGCCACTTGCGAAAACATTGCTGATATGCCATTTCACAATTTGAGACTCAATGATTTACAGCAGGTGATTGATCACAGCGGCAAGAACTATCCTACCCTGAAAAAAATCCGTGTTCTTTTTAACCAGCTCTATTCTTATGCCATGAAGCACGAAATTGTCTCAAAAGATTATTCCGCCTATGTAAATATTTCGAAATACAAAGACCGGAATCCTAATAAAAACATACGAAGCTGTTTTTCCACTTCTGAGATTACTCTCCTGTGGAAACACAAAAACGATCCCTATTGCCAGACAGTCCTCATGCTGATATACAATGGGGTCCGCGTCTCAGAGCTTTTGGATCTGAAAAAAGAAAATGTTCATCTGTCCGAACAATATTTTGATGTCATTGACAGCAAAACCGAAAACGGCATTCGAAAAGTTCCGATTGCTGACAAAGTACTCCCCTTTTACCAGCGCTGGCTTCATGACTGTTCCGATTGTGAATATCTCATCCATACTCTGGACAGCCAGCATTTTACCTATTATATGTATTACCATAATGTTTTCCAGCCTCTGATGTTTCGTCTGCACATCGATCATACACCTCACTGCTGCCGGCACACCACGATTTCCCTGCTCGCTGAAGCACATGTCGATCAGACTACCATCAAAAAAATAGTCGGTCATTCCGGCGCTATGTCCCTGACGGAACGGATTTACACACATCTGGATGTACCTGCGCTGGTCGAAGCCATAAATCAGATTTAATCGCTTCTTGTATGTTGCTTGCGTGTTACTTGTAGAAGTGATTTTGCCCCAAACTCTATTTACAAATCCAGTATTTCCAACACTTCCGTGGAAAATACCATGCGTATTTCCGGTTAAGGTAACTTACAAGACTTCTACAAAGAAGAATGCTAAGGCAAAGACAAAGAAACTTACTTACACACTGAAAGTTGCTAAGGTAGGCGTTGCTTTATCTGGAGATTCAGCAGTAGCAGTTGGAAGCACAACTAAGTTAACAAATACTAAGAAAAATTCTTCAAGAGCTAAGATTACTTACACATCAAGCGATGATTCTATTGCAACAGTAGCAGCTGACGGTACAGTAACTGGTGTTAAGGCTGGTAAGGCAACAATCACAGCTAAGATTACCGTTGGTAAGGATTCAGCTGAAACTACTAAGGATGTAGAAGTAAAGAAATTTATCCTTAACAGTGTAACACAGTCAAAACTTAGAGAGCTTACTGTAGATGTTGCGGGAGATACAAAAGCTCTTAAGGCAACTGATTTTACAGTAGTAAATCCTAAGACAAATGTTAAGTACCCGGTATCAAAGATTGCTGTTGATTCCAAGAACACAACAAAAGTTACCCTGACTATGTTCGCTGACCTCAGCGATGCTGCTGATTATGATGTAACACTTGATGGTATTACAAAGTCTTTCAAGGCTACTGATGGAAAGGTTGCATCTATTTCAGTTGATCCACTGACAATTCCATATGCTACAGAAAAGGAAATCAAATTAGTTTCCAAGGATGCTAATGGTGTAATTGTCAAAGAACTTCCTTACGGAAAGGCTGATTCTTCTTATACATTTACCATCAATACAAATGGAAATGGTTACACAAGTGGAAGCAACCTTTATCTGAACAAGGCTGGAGATACTGCAGTTGCAGAAATCTCATACAAGTCTGGAAAATATGACAAAGATGGTAAGCCAGTTGATAATATCGCTGCACAGAAAGTAACCATTACAGCAGTAGATCAGTCTGCAGTCAGCGAATTTGCTGTAAAGATTGATAAATCTGGTAAGTCATTTGACAAGGCTAAGGATTCAAACAAGATTGCAGTAGAAGATACTGATTACGTAACAGCATACTTTAAAATCAAAGATGCTGACGGCAAGGAAGTTTCTGATTCAGTATATAACAAGTATACAGTAGAATCTTCTGATAAGAGCGTTCTGATGCTTGCAAACAACACAATTACTGTAGACAGCAATAAGACTAGATCTATTGCACTGAAAGGTGTTAAAGTAGGCACAGCTTATCTGTTATTTAAAGACAGAGACAACAAGATTGTTGGATCTGTAGCTATTGATGTCGTTGCTAAGAGAGAAGTCGCTTCTATCACATTGGATAAGAACTACCTTACAATCTCTAACAAAGCAAACACAACTAGAACTGTTAAAGCAACATTAAAGGATCAGTATGGTAATGATTGGGATTTGACCAGAAACGGTGGCTCAATTGCTGTTACATATAAAGATTCTTCAAATGGTAAGACCCTTACAACAGCAACAGTATCCGGCAAGGATATAACCGTTAATGCTTTAAACGCTGGTATTGGTACATACAATTATTATGTTCAGTACATCAATAAAGATGGTAAGAACACTGTATCTCAGGTACTTACGATTGTTGTAGCAACACCAACCACTACTGGCGTAGATACTTATAGAGTAGATTTTAACAATGCAACTGTAGATACTACTGTTAAAGAAGGAAATCTTGATACATCTGCTACTACTGATAATAAAAACATTACAGCAAATCTTTATGGTGTTTCCGGCGGTGTTGATGATGAACTTGTATCTTCAACTTATAATAGTGGGAAAAAAGTAACTTATACTGTTAAGAAAGCTGATGGAACAGTTATCTTTGGTTATACAGGAAATGCTACAAATCCAGCAACTGACACTTCTGCAACAGTAAAGACAAATGCTGCAATTAACGTTGATAATCAGACAGTAAGTTCATCAACTGATCTTGCTGATGTGCAGGGATACACATTAAATATCAGTGTTGTTTCTGGCGGAGCTTGCAAGACAAAGAATCTTGATGCTGGATCATATACAGTAATTGCAAGATATGATGGAAAGATATATACATCTAACTTTGTAGTTACTGATAGTCAGGGTAAAGCATCTGTTGAATTTACACCAGAATTTACTGCATCAAATGTGCTGAAGTTATCAGATGGTAATGGTTCAGTTAAACATGCTCTTGTAAATGCAATTAAGGAAGTAAATTACAATGGAAATAAACTTTCCGGTTCTGCTTTGTATAATGCAATCAGAAAAGTTGAGGGAACAATCAATAATGTAGCTGGAGTAAACGGTGACATTACAAATGCAACATTTAGTGGTCAGCAGAATTTCACAGTTACAAAGCTTGTTGTAGAAATTGCAGTTCCGGATACATCAGTTACTACAAATGTTGAGGTAGATTTACCAAATACTGTAATTACTATTCAGTAATTGATGATCTAATGAAAAACAGTATGCAGACTGTAGTTATCTTTGAAAAGAATACTGGTCTGTAGACAAAACTTCTCCGGGAAACTTACGTTTTTCGGAGGAGTTGTTTTTATATAAAATGCCAGTTATCTACCAGATTATAATTTTGCATCCGCATCTTTTCCAGAAATTGTAAATGTGCATGTTCTAACATCAATTTTATCTTTGTTCTTTTTCAATGAGGATTTTGGAATAGAGATGGTATAACTTTTGCTCTTATAACTATTTACATTTATGGTATAAGAATTCTTTTTGAAACTTGCCACCACATTTTTCTTCGAATCTTTAACTGTGATTTTTAATTTCGGAATTTTCGTGAGTTTTCCATAACTATTATTTGCAACCATAAACTTAACAACTAAATTACCTTTATTATCAAAATGAGCAGAATAAACTTTTAAACCATATTGATTATATGTGGTATCACTGATGGTAAGCTTTTTCCCACTGTATTTATTTGATTTAACAGATACATTACAAATAAGTTTCTTTCCATTTGTAAGTTTAACCGTAACTTTTGCATTAACAGTATAGTTTTTAATACTTATGACATGAAGGCTTACAATGCTAAATTTGATTCCAAAGGAAACCTTGTTGTAAAATTTATGGTTGTTAATGACAGTTATGGTAAGATTAATAGTATTCCAAAATTTAAAATCACCGTGAAAAAAGCTAAAAAGAAAACTGTTATTTCATATGCAAAGGCTTCATAGAAGGTTATTGTTCCAAGTTATAAAGGAAAAGCTTGTACTGTAACCATTCCTAAATCTTGTTTTAAAGTAGAAAAAAATAAAATAGATATCCGTACTTCAACTATTAAGATTTCTGGGCAAATGGCAAACGCGTCATTATAGTAAAAAAACCTCTGGGCGATTTCCTCGCCCAGAGGTTTTTTAGTAATTGGTTAAATTACTTGGTTGTGAAAGAAAGTGAAATATTAACTTCCTTATCTACATATCCGATAGTAGTTCCGTTTGCATCGTGGAAAGCAACTCTTACCGTAACCTTTGTAACATCAACAGTCTTTCCAGAAGCTAAAACCGTATTCATGTTGGATGCATCAACTTTACCATTGGTAGCTCTTACACCATTTGAATATCCTTCTACAGCAACAATCCGAGCGGCCTGGTCACCATCTGCACCATACTTAACTCCGTCGTAAGAGTACTGGATGGTAGATGCCAGTGAAGCCTGAATAGAAGATCCAGATGTAACACTAGCATCTTTTAACTTCATATCGGTGATTGCATCGTTTGAAGAATCTTTGATAACAAATGACTTTGTAACTGTAGTCTTTGTATCCTTAGATCCGTCAGCATAAGCAGCATCTGCAGAACTATCATGTTTTGGAGTAACTACGATTGTAACAGTTACAGTATATCTTCCCTCTGCAAGCTTGGTAAATAAAGTTCCATTCTTTGCTACAACATCTACTGTAAGCTGATCAGGTGTACCATTATTACCAGCATCAAATGCAGATCCGGTCTTAACAGTTGTATTTGGTACGTTGTTGTATACAACATCACCTTTAGCATTCTTTACGGTGTAGTAGATTCCTTTAACATTACTTGCAGTCTTTGAAGCTGCATCAGCAACTGCTACATCATCTAAGTCAGCACCAGCGGTTAATTTCTTCTTTTCAACACCCTTTAATAATTCAGAAACGCTAACAACAAGCTGACGTGCAGATGTATTATCAGCATTTACAACAGCATCTTCTTCTGTCTGTGCTGCACCATTTGCATTGTTAATATTTAAGCTATAAGAGATAGAATCTCCAGCTACACCGGCTTCCTGTACGTTAACAGTTACAACCTGTGCACATACTTCTTTACCATCCTTCATGAATGTGAATTTGAAAGTATATGTTCCCTTTGTTGCATAATTAGAACCAACAAATTTGTATGTTGTTTTGCTTCCTGGTGTTCCTGTCTGAGTAGGTAAAACAACTGTAGATTTAGTTACACCATCTGGAGCACCTTCGCAAGATACGCTGATGTTTCCGTTATTTCCACTTGTATAGTCAAAGTCATTTCCATACTGATCCTTAGTGGTGAATGCAACAGTCTCAGCATTTGCACCAGCTGCATTAGATACAATTACGCTAGTCTTATCAGCGCTCATTGTAACAACTTTTCTTGTAGCTACAACAGTTACAGGTACAGAAGCAACAATCTTGTCATCTTTTTTAATAAAGATATATGCAGTTCCTTCTTTTGCTGGAACGAGCTGTACTTTATTATTCTTCTGCATTGTATTTCCAAGGATCATCAGTGTAGTCTTATCACTAGACTCAACAGTATATTCTCCATAGTTAGAGATTTCTTTTCCATCAGTATCTTTGATTTCAAAGTAAGCCCATACAGCCTTTGTTTCATCTACAGCAATTTTATCATTGTCCTTTAAAGAACTGAATTTCTTATTGTTCTCACCAATTCTTACCTTGAAAGAACTTACAGCAGCCTGATCAGTAGCTGTGATTGTGAGCTTATTTGGTCCGATGTTTCCATCTGCTTTACCATCTGCTGTGTACTTATTTGTCTTATAAGTAATCTCTGCTGTTGCAGTGTCACCAACTTTATTTAAGTAAAGTTTAGAACCATTTACATATCCGTTTGCTGTTGTAAGTGAGAAATCATAGTTTACATCAGATGTTCCGTAAGGAAGCTCTTTTAAGATAACTCCGTTAGCATCCTTTGCAACCAGCTTAATCTCTGTCTCAGTTTTTACCGGAATAGTAGCTTTATCAATGCTGATAGAAGCAACCTTATTGTCAGTAGCAACAAAGTTTACAGTTGTTCCGTCTAATGTAACTGTATACTCTTTGCCATCTTTCATTTCAGAGAACGTAGTAAGAGTAACCTTTGTAGCATCCTTGCTGTCTACAGAAACCGATTTAACAGGAAGAACTACATTGTCAGGAGTTTTGATAGTTACATCAGAAGCCTTAATATTCTTTGTAGCACCATCGATAGTTGCAACAAGCTCATTTGTCTTGTTCTGTGCTACACTCTTAAGAACATAGTTCTTTACTTCTACATCCTTAGTAGCTGTGGCAGAATCCTTACCAATTGTAAGCTTAGCTGTGATTGTAGCCTTACCAGCCTTAACACCCTTTACAGTTCCGTCTTCAGAAACTGTTGCGATTGTCTCATCACTGGATGTGTAAGTGATCTTAGCTCTTGAAGAAGCCTTCTTAGTTGTTGTTAACTTAGTTGTGCTTCCAACTGCTACTGCTGAATCTCCAGATAAAGCAACGCCTACCTTAGCAACTTTCAGTGTGTAAGTAAGTTTCTTTGTCTTTGCCTTAGCATTCTTCTTTGTAGAAGTCTTGTAAGTTACCTTAACCGGAAATACGCATGGTATTTTCCACGGAAGTGTTGGAAATACTGGGTTTGTGAAAATAAATGGAGGTAATATTAGCGCTACAAGTAACACACAATTAACACATAAGAAACAGATAAGTGACAAATTGTTTCAGTTGTAATCCTTGTGCCATATGCTATAATATAGGTAGATAAACAAAGGATTTTAACGAAAGGAATCCCGACAGTCAATGACAAAAACAAATGATGACATTCATGTAAATAAAAAATATAAGGACACCGTATTCCGGAAACTGTTTGGCGAAAACAAAGAAAATGCCCTGAGTCTTTATAATGCGGTAAACCATACCTCATATACCAATCCGGATGATCTGGAGTACACAACTCTGGAAGATGTCATTTACATGAAATACAAAAATGATGTTTCATTTCTTGTTGACAAAACATTGAGCCTTTACGAACATCAGAGTTCCTATAACCCGAATATGCCGCTCCGGGGATTTTTGTATTATGCGGATCTGTACCGGAAACTGATTCACCGATCCGAGCGGCTGTACAGCAAGCATCTGTTGAAAATTCCGCGTCCCCATTACATTGTATTTTACAATGGAAGCGAAAAAGATATGGAAGAAGAAAGAAGGACTCTGCGGTTGTCAGATGCCTTTGAAACAGATACCGGAGCTGGTGAATATGAATGGACAGCCACAATGATTAACATAAACAGCGGGAAAAATAAGTCCATCATGGACAGTTGCCACGTTTTATATGAATACGCGGTCTTTGTTGCAAAGATCAAAAGATACCGGGATTCCATGGAATTAAAAGAAGCCATTGATCTTGCCGTCAGAGAATGCATAGAGGAAAATATTCTCAGAGATTTTTTGGAACAGCATCGCAGGGAGGTGTGTGATATGTGTCTTACTGAATTTGATGAAAAGAAATATGAAGATGTCCTCCGCGAGGAAGGCCGGGAGGAAGGACTTGCAGAAGGTCGTAAAAAAGAAGTATTTATGTCCGTACAGGAAGGTGATTATGGAATTGTGCGTGGAGCCCAGAAACTGAATCTTTCTGTAGAAGAATTTGAAAAAGAAATGTCTGCGGCCGGATATCAAATCCCGATAGAGGTGTAAAATTGAATGTATAAGGTAAATTTTTGTCCAACGGCACATTGTGGTAGGTACTAACCGCATTTTATTTTTGATGTATCCGCCTACCCGATTGTGCCGAATCGGAATTAACCGCGGATTCTCAGCAGCGCGACCGCACGATGTTGTAGTCTTATTTTAGGAGAAAGATTACCTGCTTTTGAAATAAGACCATGTAAGTTTAGAATTTGTGGGGCTGACCCCATAAACCTAGAAACTCTAATTCTCAGGCAATTACATTAAAATAATTACATTTTATAAAAAGAGGCTGTCGAAGCAACCTCTTTTTTTTTATGAGGTGGACACAACATGAGATTCAGTACGTTTATGCTTAGTTACAAGAAGAAACATAAACAGTTAAAATCAACCATTACTTTTCGAAAGTTAGCGTTTTATCAAAAAATAATTGTAATAATAGGTTTTTTGATGATTATAATAGGTTGTTGTTTTAAAATAGCAAAATGTGAGTTGGCATTTGGAATTACATTACTTATTGGTAGCATATTCATAATAATTTTTCTGCACAAAAGTTTGTCAGATACCAGAGATCTGTCTGTATTAATACAAAATAGTAAGGAATATTCAACAGACAGAATGAATATTTTACTTGATTTATTTAAAGAAAATAATTTGCCAATCACCACTCAAAAAATTGACTTATTGATTGATGAAGCTAAGCAAGCCAAACAGGATGCTAATCTGTTTTTGCCAATCAAAAAACCTGTTAAAGCTCTCAGTGTATTAATTGTACCAATCACAATATACATTATTCAACAACAATTTACTTCATCTAATGTAGGAGCTAGTAATGTTATATTATTATTGGTGTATTGTATATTAATATTTGTTGCAGTTTATACCTTGATTTCATTCATTGAAGGGATAATGTACGGAATATATGATGATTTAATTTATGATTTGCGACAACTAAAAATATTTTATGTAAAAGAGAAATAGTGCAAACTAAAATTTAGTATCAGCAGAATATCAAATCCCAGTAGAGATATAACGGAAAATTTTGAAACAGTTAGTTGCATATGAAATGAAGAGAGAATCTGTAGATGAGCATCGTTTAAACAGCGGATAGTCCATTTTATTCATCTCCCAAAATATCCAGCAGATATTTTGCATTATTTACCCAGTGATTTTTTAAGGTTGATGTTATGACGAAGATAAAGAGACAGAAAATATTAAAAAGCCAAAATATACTTAAGAGTTGACGTATAATCAGAAAATTTAATTCCATTTCTATCAATCCACAAACTATAAATAGAAAGCAAGAGTGGAAACCCCATTAAGCCTATGGTAATTGTTTCTTTTATATCGGAAAGAGTGTTATAATAGTCACAGTCTCTATGGAGTTCTTTTATTAAAAGGTTTTGCTCGGTTGATGACAGGGATTGATTCAGTTGTTTGATTTGGGTATATTTTGTTTCTATAGTCTGAGATAAATCAAATTTATCTATTGTACAAGTTCTTTCGGTCGTGCCTTGCACGGCCAAAATTTTATAGATCGATACCATTTTGTATCGTGCTGAAATATGATCTTCAAATTATTTTTCATTTATATTTTTGAACTTTACTGCAAGATTTAAACTTCCATCTAAAAGTCCCTGTATCAGATCCTCTTTTTGATTTTGTAATATTCCTTCTTTTTTTCCTCTATAAACAGTTGACTTTGACACACCAAGATCATGAGCAATTTTTGAGATCTCTTCTCCACGAGGATTTTTTCTTCCTAATTCTCGTTTTTGAGCATTATTTAATTTTTCTTTAGGCATATTACCTCCTAAAATAATATTATATTAAAATGAAAAGAGCTGTGTACCGCTGAATTAGATCAGCAAGTACAGCAGCTCTTTTCAAATTGTTTTAAGTAATAATCAAAATACTATATTACTCGATTGTAATTGCTCCTGGTACAGAAACTTCTGTAACTACGAAAACACCAGGGTCAACTTCAATATCTACTGTTGCTTTTGTTTCCGTGAAATATTCACCCTTACTAAGGCTAGCTGGCTTTTTCTTATCTTTTCCAGTTGTATCAAATGCACCCTGAACATTGCTGATACCAGTTACCTTTGTAATGATAATGTCATCATTCTTAGCGTTTTCAGCCTTTCCATATGTCTTATCGCCATATGTTACAGTAATAGCTTTCTGTAATGCTTCTTCAACTGTTGAAGCAGAAACACTGTTCTTTGGTACGGATACAGATGTTACAGCCTGTGTATCTTTTACAGTGAAAGAAGTTGTAAGAATAACATCTTTTCCATCAGTACCAGTTACAGTTGCTTTTACAGAGTACGTTCCAACAGGAAGAACCTTTGTTGCTACAATAGCAGAACCACTAGGTACAGTTGTTACTGCTTTGACTACAATAGCAGAACCACTAGGTGTAGTTGTTACTTTCTTACCATCTTTGTCTTTTACTTCGCAAGAATTAATTGTTGCTTCTTTAGCATCAACACCATCGTTTGTTCCGATAACCTTGATTACAACATTCTTAGCATCCTTATTGTCTTTGTCAACTTTAAGATCTACGTTGTTGACATCAATTCTCCAACCATTTACCTTAGATGGATCTACAGTCTTTACTGCAACAGAAACAGTCTTTGCAACTACTTCTTTGCCATCTTTCTTATAAGAAATCTTATAAACATAGTTACCAGCATCGGCTGTGTAATTAAATGTTACAGTTTTCTTTCCATCATAAGTATAATAAATACCACTAGTTACATTTGCAGCCTTTAAATTCTTTACGTCCGTAGATAAGCACTCTACTGTAAGAGTTGCATCAATATCATCACCATACTGATCCTTAACAGTTGCCTTAACAGGAATTGCATTCTTTAAGTCGGCGGACTTAGAAACTGTTACACTATACTTGTCAAGTTCAAGTGTTGCTACAGTTCTCTCTGCTACAACATCAATAGCTACAGATCCAACAACCTTATTGTCTTTCTTAATCAGGAGGTATGCAGCACCATTTTTTACAGCTGTAATTGTAACATAATGAGGATCAGAAGCAAGAGAGCCAGAAACCATTAATGTTGTTTTATCAGAAGTTTCTACTGAATATTTACTATAATCAGAAACTTCTTTTCCATTTGCATCGGTAATTTTGATATAAGCAGCTTTTGTTTCACCCTTTGCAATCTTATTGGTATCTTTTGCTTTATCAAATTTTTTACCAGTAGCATCAATTCTTACAGCAAAACCATTTACAGCAGCCTGATCAGCAGCAGTAATTGTAACTTTGTTTGGTCCAATATTTCCTTCGGCTTTACCGTTTTGATCATACTTTCCAGTCTTATACTCAATTGTTGCCTCAGCGGTGTCACCAATCTTATTTAAGTATAATTTGGAACCGTTTGTATATCCATTTCCCTTAGGATCAATTGTGAAACTGTAGTTAGCATCTGTTTCATCTAACTTCATTTCTTTTACAATAACACCATTAGCATCTTTAGATACTAACTTAACTTCTGTTTCAGTAGCATATGGAACAGTAGCTGTATCAAGACCGATAGAAGCAACCTTTCCGTCAGAAGCTACGAATGTTTTTGTGATTCCATCAAGAGTCACATCATATGTAGCTGCATCCTTTAACTCACTGAACAGAGTTAATGTAACCTTAGAAGCGTCCTTAGAATCAACTGTTACCTTAGATACTGGGTAAACAACGTTTGTTGCTTCACTCTTGATTGCGAAATCAGTAGGCTTAAGATTCTTTGTATTACCAGTAACAGTAGCTGTAAGCTCTGTTAACTTGTTCTGTGCTACTGTAGAAAGAACATAGTTCTTAACTTCTACATCCTTAGTAGTTGTGGCAGAATCCTTACCAACTGTAATCTTAGCTGTGATTGTTGCCTTACCAGCCTTAACACCAGTTACTGTACCGTCAGCTGCTACTGTTGCAATAGAATCATCGCTTGATGTGTAAGTAATCTTAGCTCTTGAAGAATTTTTCTTAGTATTTGTTAACTTAGTTGTGCTTCCAACTGCTACTGCTGAATCTCCAGATAAAGCAACGCCTACCTTAGCAACTTTCAGTGTGTAAGTAAGTTTCTTTGTCTTTGTCTTAGCACTCTTCTTTGTAGAAGTCTTGTAAGTTACCTTAACCGTAACTTTAGCGGTACCTGGCTTAACACCTGTAACCTTAATCTTCTTTGCTGCTGTCTTCTTAACAGTTGCAACAGACTTCTTGCTGCTTGTTGCAGTTACTTTAACAGACTTCCAAGACTTTGGAGTTTTAACTGTAACTGTCTTGTAGCCCTCAGAATAAACTGTGGCTTTTTTTGCGCTAAGCTTTGCTGTAGAAGCTGCCTGTGCGTTTGTAGCAGGAACTGCTGTTACAACCATAGCTGCAGCGAGAGCAAAAGCTAACACTTTTTTGCTTGATTTCATGTTTTTTCCTCTCTTTCTTTTTGACTAACTTCCATCTCTTCTACTCGTTTAACCCTGCACGTTTAAGTTCCTTCATCTTCTCTTTCAAACCGCTGCGGACGATTTTTCCAATCCAATGTTCTCGCTAATTGCCTCCACTGACCTTCCTCGGTCTTACTGTTAAGTCCATCGTCAGTTTCATCTACAGACACACAAATCATAAATGACCAGAAACTTTCGCACATCAGACGTCGGCGTAGAGTGTGATATCAACGTTGATTGTCCAGCATCAAGATCAGCAAGCTGAGGTTCCGATGACTTATATTTCTAATATGTATCTGTAATTGTAAGGTCTGTCTGGAACAAGTTCCAGTTTCCATAGCCTCGATAGTAGTTCATCACTTGTCGTACTATTTATAGTACTCTTTTAACTACTCTACGTGACAATCATACACCAAGTATTGTATCTTTGCAACACCAAAATTACATTTTATTGAAAAAATTCTTTAATATTTTCTTAAGCATTTAAGAGTTTTTTCACTTTTTTCTATTATTAAAACTATTTCACGCGTAGTTCGAGTGAAACTACGCGTGAAGATAAACAATTCTATTTAAAGTAAGCAACTCCGGATTCGAAGATCTTCATATCCTGCTCTCCGTAGATGTTCATGGCAACGGCCTCACCGCGGCGCTCGCTGTGTGCCATCTTTCCGAGTACACGTCCATCCGGACTGGTGATACCCTCGATTGCCATGTACGAACCATTGACATTCCACTCTTCATCCATGGTTGGCTCGCCGGCTTCATTGACATACTGGGTGGCAACCTGTCCGTTTGCAAAAAGCTTGTCCAGCCATTCCTTCGGAGCTACGAAACGTCCCTCTCCATGGGATGCCGGGTTGCAGTATGTTGCACCAAGCTTTGCCTGCTGCAGCCATGGGGATTTGTTTGTCACAACCTTGGTATATACCATCTTGCTGATGTGGCGGTTGATGGTGTTGTAGGTCAGTGTCGGGGAATCCGCACTCTGTGCCTGGATCTGTCCGTAAGGAACAAGTCCCAGTTTGATCAGCGCCTGGAATCCGTTGCAGATACCAAGTGCCAGTCCGTCACGTTCTGACAGCAGTCTGCTTACTGCCTCGGTCATCTTTGCATTCCGGAATGCCGTTGCAAAGAACTTTGCAGATCCTTCCGGTTCATCTCCTGCGGAAAAGCCGCCCGGGAACATGATGATCTGTGACTGATCGATTGCCTTGACAAATTCATCGACAGAATCACGGATGTCTGCTGCACTCAGATTCTTGAATACTTTTACAATTGTATTGGCACCTGCACGCTCAAACGCTTTCGCACTGTCGTACTCACAGTTTGTTCCAGGGAATACCGGAATGAATACGGTCGGCTTTGCGACTTTGTTCTTGCATACATAGATATTCTTGGTATCATATACATCACTCTGCACTTTTTCCTTGCCCTCGGTTGCGCGGGTTGGGAAGACTCTTTCGAGTGTTCCGGTCCAGGCTGCAATTGCTTCCTCCATGGAAAGTGACATTTCTTTGTATACAAATTTCTGTGCATCGTTCACTTCACCGACAACAACTCCGGATGCTTCTTTTATAATAGGAAGAAACTCTTCTTTTACTTCTGCTACGATATTACCGAATCCCGGTGCAAATAAGGTTTCTGCAGTGACATCATCGGCAATTGTTACACCCAGTTTGTTACCGAATGCCATCTTGCTGACTGCTGCTGCCAGACCTTTTCCGTCAAGTGCATAGGCACTGCGGATTGCACCCTTGCCGATCAGCTCATGAATCTTATCATACAGTTTCATCACCTGTTCATATACCGGCAGATCATACGCGTTCTTTTCGATCGTAAAGAGTACCAGCTTATCTCCTGCTTCTTTCAGTTCCGGTGTGATCACGTCTTTTTCTCTTGCCACATCGACTGCGAAAGAAACCAGTGTCGGAGGCACGTCAATATCGTTAAAGGTTCCGGACATGGAATCTTTTCCACCGATGGACGGCAGTCCAAAACCGATCTGTGCATCAAATGCACCGAGCAGTGCGGCAAACGGCTGGCTCCATCTCTTTGGATCTTCGTTCATTCTGCGGAAATATTCCTGGAAAGTAAATCGTACTTTCTTGTAATCACCACCGGCTGTCACGATACGGGAAAGAGATTCGAGTACCGCATAAACCGATCCATGGTATGGGCTCCAGGAAGATAAGTACGGATCAAATCCGTAGGACATCATGGTTACGGTATCGCATTTTCCTTTCAGAACCGGAAGTTTGGCAACCATGCTCTGTGTCTCGGTCAGCTGATAGCGGCCGCCGTATGGCATGTAGACACTTCCCGCACCGATGGAACCGTCAAACATCTCGACAAGTCCCTTCTGGGAACATACATTAAGATCCGCAAGCATGGCAAGCCATGCTGATTTGTTGTCGTTTTTCTGTAATGCATCTGCAACTTTCGGAAGTTCGATCTTTTTAAAGAAGTTGTCTTCCTCTTTTGGCATCTCGACTTCGACATCTGCTTCCTGATGCGCACCGTTGGTATCGAGGAATGCACGGGAAATATTGACAATGTCTTTTCCTCTCCACTCTAAGATCAGTCTCGGCTCCTCGGTAACAACTGCCACCTCGGTTGCTTCAAGGTTTTCTTCTTTTGCATAAGCAAGGAACTGCTCGACATCCTGCGGAGCGACAACCACTGCCATACGCTCCTGAGACTCGGAGATTGCAATCTCCGTTCCATCCAGACCGGCATATTTCTTCGGTACTTTGTCCAGATTCACGCGCAGTCCGTCTGCAAGCTCACCGATGGCTACCGATACACCGCCGGCACCGAAATCGTTACATTTTTTGATAATATGGCTGACTTCTTCTCTGCGGAACAGGCGCTGCAGTTTACGCTCAGTCGGTGCATTACCTTTCTGTACCTCGGCACCACATACAGACGTAGACTGTGTGTTATGTGCCTTGGAAGATCCGGTTGCTCCACCGATACCGTCACGTCCGGTACGTCCGCCCAGAAGGATAATCTTATCTCCCGGATCAGAGGTCAGTCTCTGTACGGCACGTCTCGGTGCGGCACCCATGACAGCACCGATCTCCATACGTTTTGCTACATAATCCGGATGGTAAACTTCTTTGACATATCCGGTTGCCAGTCCGATCTGGTTTCCATAAGAGCTGTAACCTCTGGCTGCCTCGCGCACGATCTTCTTCTGTGGCAGCTTACCCTCAATCGTATCTTTTACGGATACGGTCGGATCTGCGGCTCCGGTCACACGCATTGCCTGATAGACATAGGTTCTTCCGGAAAGCGGATCACGGATGGCTCCGCCTAAACAGGTAGCAGCACCACCGAACGGCTCAATCTCGGTCGGATGGTTGTGTGTCTCGTTCTTAAAGTTTACAAGCCACTCCTCTGTCTTTCCATCTACTTCCACCGGTACCACGATGGAACATGCATTGATCTCGTCAGATTCTTCCTGGTCTGCAAGTTTTCCTTCTTTTTTCAGACGTTTCATGGCAAGCAGTGCCAGATCCATCAGGCAGACAAACTTGTCATCGCGTCCCGCATACAGTTTCTTGTGGGTATCCAGATATTCTTCATAAGTCTTTTTGATTGGTGCCTGGTAAAATCCTTCATCAAACTTCACATTTTTCAGTTCTGTCGAGAAGGTGGTATGACGGCAATGGTCACTCCAGTAAGTATCAAGCACGCGGATCTCTGTCACGGACGGATTCCGCTTCTCGGTATTTTTGAAGTAATTCTGGATATGTAAGAAATCCTTAAAGGTCATGGCAAGATTTAAAGAGCTGTACAGTTCCTTTAAGTGTGCTTCTGCCATGTCGATAAATCCGTCGAAAACTGCCACGTCTGCCGGCTCATCGAAATTCTGTACGAGGGTATCCGGCTTGTCCATACCGGTCTCACGGGAATCTACCGGATTGATACAATACTTTTTGATCGCCTCTAACTCATCCTCTGTGATGTCACCCTTGATCACATAGGTCGTCGCGCTGCGGATGATCGGCTCCTCATCCTCATTTAAAAGCTTCACGCACTGCTCTGCGGAATCCGCTCTCTGGTCGAACTGTCCCGGCAGGAATTCTACGGAAAATACGTTTCCGCCTTCTGCGTCAAAGTTCTCCTCATAAATATCATCCACTGGCGGCTCGGAAAATACCGTCTGCAATGCCTTCTGGTAAGTGGCATCCGATACATTTTCCACATCATAACGGATCAGAACACGCACCTGATCTGCAGCGATTCCGAGATAATGCTTTACCTCATGTTTTAATTCTTTTGCCTTTACGGCAAAATCCGGTTTCTTTTCTACGTACACACGACGTACATTGCCCATTGGATTTACCTCCTTCTTTTGCGAAACGGAATGCCCCCTGCATTTGGGGGCATTCTATTGATCTTTATGTTATTGTATCATGGGTTGACAATTAAGTAAAATTAATATCGCTTACGATATCTATTACCTGTTCTTATGAAATTACTGTACGGTAATTGCACTGTCCGTTACAACGCCCGGAGTGTCCGGTTCCGGCTGATCCGGCTGATCGGTACCCGGGTTTGGATTTACAAAATTAATCTTTACTTTCAGCTTTCTGGATTTATTTCCTGCCGCATCTTTGACATATACGGTCACGCTATAAGTTCCATAGGTTCCTCTTTCCATAGCGGTAACTGCCTTATGTGCTTCTCTGGCATCCACGAAAACATATTTTGACGCAAGTTTTTTGCCCAGATCTTTTGCCACTACATCTGCCTTAATTGCAGAAACCAGTTTTTCTTTGGAAACGGCTTTATTGTAGGTCAGTGTCTTTCGCTTCAGGCTGATGGATGGTGCTTTCGTATCTTTTACGGTAATTATGATGCTCTTTTGGGTCTTGTTTCCTTTGGCATCTTTTGCGGTGTATGTAATCTTATATTTTCCGGTCTTTGCCGCATTGACTTTTCCGGAAACGGTAAATTTAAGTGTCTTACCTCTGTAATCGGTAGCTTTCACACCCTTTTTCAGATCTACTTTGCTGTTTGTTCTCTCGATGGTTTTATTCTTGATTCCCTTAATCGTCGGACGGAGTTTCAGCCATGGATTTCTCGGATCCGGATCGGTCGGATCCCATCCGCGGTACGGACTGTTTACATCAATACGGATCGGGGTAGGCTTGCCCAGCGGTCCCGGATCTTTGCTGTCATAGATGGTTACTTTGGTTCCTACCGGGCAGTTGTCATAGATCCACTTGGCATCTTCCACATTCAGACGGACACATCCGTGGGATGCCGTCTGTCCCAGACGGTTATAAGAATTGTATGCCAGCCTGCTCGGATCCTGTGAACTGTAAAACACAGAGTGGAACAGCACACCACCGTGAATACGGCTGCAATACTGTCCGTACACACCGCCCATAAGTGTATGCCAGCGGTATTTTGCCGGAATCGAAAATGTTCCTGTCGGGGTAGCATTGTTGACACCGACAGAGCAGGCAAATGCTTTGACCGGTTTGGTATATTTGCCTTTGGAATCAAGTGCATATACGGTCACACAGTTCTGCTGACGATTGATTTTAATGTAATATGGCAGTTTTGCTGCCTGAGTTGTAACGGGTGTTCCTGCGAACACAAGCAGCATGAGTGCCGCCATCAATCCGCATAAGGTTTTCAAAATTCCCTTTTTCATGATAATCTCCTTTTCTCTCCTTTGTGAAAGGTATATAATATATCCTATACTATACTATACTACTGAGGATATGATCGATGGATATCAATTATGAATTATACAAGGTTTTCTATTATGTTGCAAGCTCTCTCTCATTTTCGGATGCAAGTAAGAAGCTGTTTATCTCCCAGTCAGCGGTAAGCCAGTCTATCAAAACATTAGAGCGCAAGCTGGGACAGCCGCTTTTTATCCGCAGCACAAAAAAAGTGCAGCTGACTCCTGCCGGTGCTCTGCTTCTGAAACATGTGGAACCTGCCATGAATCTGATCTCACGCGGCGAAAGCCAGCTTTTAGAATCCGGCTCTCTTGGTTTAGGACAGCTGCATATCGGTGCCAGCGACACGATCTGCCGCTATTTTCTTCTGCCGTATCTGCAGAAATTCCATCGGAAATTCCCGGATGTTCCGATTAAAATCACCAATGCCAGCTCGGTGGGCTGTGTAGACCTGTTAGAGCAGCGCCGGGTAGATCTGATTATCACAAATTTTCCAAACCCGCATCTGAATCCTTCCTATATTCAGAAAACGGTTGGCTCTTTCTCGGATGTGTTCGTCGCCAATCCGGCATATTTTGATCTGGCGGACCGCATCGTTCCTTTCTCGGAGCTTGGCACCTATCCGCTCATGATGTTAGACCGCAAGAGCACGACAAGTGAATTTCTGCACCACATTTTCCTGCAGCATCAGCTGGAACTGCTGCCTCAGGTAGAGCTCAGCAGCAACGATCTGCTCATTGACATGGCCCGCATCGGTCTTGGAATTGCTTTTATCCCGGATTTTTGTCTGAAACACAAGCCGGAGGATCTCTTCCTCGTCCGCACGCAGGAAACGATCCCGCAGCGGCAGCTGGTGGCTTCGTTAAACCCTACCCTTCCGGTTTCTGCCTCCACCGAAGAGTTTTTAAAGCTCCTCCCGGACGTCTGACCAGAACCGGCTCACTTCTTCCCGCAGCTGCGGCAGACCACAGACGCTTCTCTTTTCCCATTCTCTCGGAAAAAGCGCTCCGTATTCGCGCTGCAGGAAACGTTCATCCAGCAGAAGGATCACGCCGCGGTCCTCGCTGGTCCGGATCACGCGCCCTGCTGCCTGCAGGACTTTGTTCATTCCCGGATAGCGGAACGCATAGTCAAATCCGGACAATCCCCGCTCATCATAATAATTCTTTAAAATTTCACGTTCATCGCTGACCTGCGGAAGTCCGGTTCCCACGATGATGGCACCGATCAGCCGGTCGTTTTTCAGATCAATGCCTTCCCCGAAAATTCCACCCATCACACAGAACGCAACGAGTGTCCCCTGGCGCTCTTTTTCAAATTCTTCCAAAAACGCTTCTCTTTCGTGTTCTTTCATATTACTATGCTGCATCAGAATCTCGCACGAATCGGCCGCCTTCCCGGCAAAGACCTCATATACATCCTGCATCAGCCGGTAAGACGGGAAAAACACCATGTAATTTCCCTGCTGTGCTTCTGTGACTGCACCGATATAGTCCGCGATTTTTTCGTATTCTTTTCTGTTCCTCCGCGTATATTTTGTGCTCACATCCCGGCCAAATGCGAGAAGTCTCTGTGTCTGGGCAAACGTACTCTGCGCATAAATGGCATAGTTATCCTCGTCCGTGGAAAGTAGCCGCTTGTAGTATCCGATCGGCAGGAGCGTTGCGGAGAAAAAGATCGTAGAATTGCTTTTATCGATGCATTTCTGCAGATTGACCGACGGATCTACGCAAAAGAGCCGGATCCGGAACTGGCCTTCCTCCGTCATCTGGCTGTAGATCACGTAATGGTCATCCACCAGATCATAGATATTCAGGAAATTGCGCAGCGCAAAGTAAAAATCCAGCACCGTTTTCTTCTCCGGAAATTCCCGCGGTTTTTCCCAAAATTCATCCATCTGGGAGGCCAGCCGCATAAGGTGGAAGGTCAACGTTCCCACACTGTCCAGAATCTGGTAGTGCTCACACTCACGTTTCATTTCCAGCATGGCTTTGTTGCATTTGTCCAGGATACGGCAGATCGTACGGCTGTGCGCTTTCATGATCCGCTTCACTGCAAGCACGTCTTCTTTGTACAGATCGGCACTGTACATCTCCCTGCTGCGATCCACGAGGTTATGTGCCTCATCCACCAGGAACAGATAGTCTCCCTTTATCCCCTCCTGAAAAAAGCGTTTCAGATATACATTCGGATCGAATACGTAATTGTAATCACAGACAATATTGTCCGCCCAGGTTGCCACATCCAGACTCATCTCAAACGGGCACACCTGATATTCTTTCGCCTGCGCTAAAACTTCCTCTCTGGTAAACAGGTTGGATTTCTGCAAGAGATCAAACACCGCATCGTTCACCCGGTCAAAATGTCCCTTTGCATATGGACAGTTTACCGGGTTGCAGTCCATCTCTTCACACAGGCAGAGTTTTTCTTTTGCTGTAATCTGGATCACTTTGGCACGATAGCCCTGTTCTTCCAGCAGTGCGAACGTTTCTTTTGCCACAGTTGCTGTGATGGTCTTTGCCGTGAGATAAAAGATCCGGTCTGCCAGCCCTTCTCCCACTGCTTTTACCGCCGGAAAGATTGTGGAAATTGTTTTGCCCACACCGGTCGGTGCTTCGATAAACAGATTCTTTCCCCGCAAAATTGTACGATAAACATCTGCAACCAGCTTCTTTTGCCCTTCCCGGTACGGAAATGGAAACTCCAGTCCATGAATGCTCTCCTGCCGCTGTTTTTTCCATGCAATCTGCCAGTCCGCCCATTTCCGATAATCTTCGATCAGATGGCCAAACCACACGGTCAGTGTCTCATAATCGAAAATTTCCCGGAAATACCGAATTTCTTCCGTATCCAGATTGCAGTAGGTCATCTGCACGCCGATCCGCTCCAGACGGTTCTGTTTCGCATAGATATACGCATAGCACATTGCCTGGGCTTTATGCACGTAGACCGGCTGTTCCATTGCCGCAACGTTTCTATATACACCCTTGATCTCATCGATGAAGCTGATTTCTTCTTCCGGAGGGATTTCCGCCGCAAACTCCATCTCCGGTTGCAGCACAGACTCCGTCGCAGCCGGCAGATCCGGCTGAAATTTTCCATAGGCGATTCCGTCTGCACGTCCTTCCACGACCAGTACGTAATCGTTGGCTTTCCATTCAATTTTCAGCGGTACTTCCGCCTGGTAGGAGGTGTCCATGCTTTTTTGAATTTTCCGGTGGATACGGCTGCCTTCCATCATGGCCTCTGCACTCGCCAGCTTTCCGGCACGATTATCGATATCTCCTGCCCGGAAAATAAACTCTACCAGATTTCTCACAGAGATATGTAATTCCTGCATGTACACCTCCTTTCTCCCGCGGGTATTTTCCTGTTGTATGAAGCGAGTTTTTATTTGTTCCATTATTTTACAATAAAAAGCCCCGCTCCGGAATACGGAGCGGGACTTAAAGTTCCATAGTCACGATATAATAATTGTATTATGCCACTGCAAATTTAGCAACTACGTTTTCGAAATTTTCATTCTTTCCACCGTAGCAAACCTGAAGATTCTTTTTTACGCCAAGTCCAATCATACCAAGCAATGACTTTGCATCAATGAATGTTCTGTCGCATTTTACATCAATATCAAAATCACAACCACCTGCTGCACGTACAAAATCCTTAACTTCATCCATATCTGATAACCGAATTACTTTAACAGTTTCATACATAATCCAACACCTCTTTCTACCTTTAAACAACATACTTTTATTATCATCCCCAAGTTTAGAAAAGATTATGCCACTTTTTTTCTCATCTGTCAAAGTTATGCAAACTTCGCATTTCTCCGGTTTTTCCTGCATAATGACGGTAATCGCGCAACCGTTTCCATCAGATTCTTACCGTTTTTTTTCGTGTATTTATATTTATACCTGCTATCTTATGCAATTTCTCCAAAAAATTGCCTTTCCAATCACCAAAACAAGCATTTTTTGATGAAAACTATTTTTATCAAAGTGGTTTCCCACTTTTTTTCAGAATATCCACATATAATTCTCCGATCGGACTGACCTTTATCCCCTTGTGCCGGATATAGCCGATCCGCATCTTTTCGCTCTCCGCCAGCGGCACTGCCGCATAATCATTTCCGTTTAATTCTTCACAGATAATCCCGGAACAGAGCGTATAACCATTCAGCCCAACCATCAGATTCAGCATGGTCGCCCGGTCATCCGCATGGATCATCTTCTTATATTCATAGGTACTTTTCATCTCTTCGGCAAAATAAAAGGAATTATTTTTCCCCTGTTCGAACACCAGACATGGATATTCCTGCAGTTCTTTCATAGAAATTACATCCCTTTGTGCCAGCGGATGTCCTTTCCACAGATATACATAGGTGTCACAGGTAAACAGTTCTTCAAAAATCACATCATTTTCCTTGAAAAGTTTCTGGAGTACTGCTTCATTAAATTTGCTCAGGAAAAGAATCCCCAGCTCACTTTTCATGTTGCGCACATTTTCGATTACCTGATTCGTCTGTGTCTCATGCACGGCAAATTCATATTCTTCCATTCCAACAGCCTTTACGACTTCCACAAATGCCTTGACCGCAAAGGTATAATGCTGCATAGACACGGAAAATTTCTTTTTGGATGCAGACGAAATATAACGGGATTCCAGCAAATGATACTGCTCCACGACCTGCTTGGCATATCCGATAAATTCCTCTCCCTCTGGTGTAAGCACGATTCCCCTGTTGGACCGGATAAAAATGGTGATTCCTGCTTCTTCTTCCAGTTCGCGCACAACCGCAGACAGATTGGGCTGTGAGACAAACAATTTTCGGGATGCTTCGTTCATGGAACGGCTTTCTGCAATCGTAATTACCTGATGTAACTGCTGTAGGGTCATATGTCTTACCTCTTTTCCTTAAGCAAATGATCTGTTATATACCGGACAAGGATCTGAAGTATCCATGCAATCACAATGGAACTGCATACCAGCACCAGTTCGTAACGCAGATGGCATGTATGAAATGCTGCTCCCTTCATAAATTTTCGTATGGTAACATGTACCAGATACAATTCCAGCGAATGAGCACCAAACCATTCCAGTATTCTTATAACCGGGCGCATAGATAACTGGGAAAAGATCCAGGCAATTCCCGCACAACATGAGATATTAAAAATTCCGGTCACATACCTTGCAAAAATAGGAGATCCACTTGGAAGCATGGTGAGCAAATAGCCGGATAACGCAAAAAGAATCAACCATTTCCAATAACTTTCCCTTTTTTCATAACTGGATCTGCCATAAAAACAGCCCGCTATAAAAACAGGCAGACGAAGCAAAGCAATATTCACATTTCCAAACATATCTTTCTCATATAATGCAATTACAAGTGCTAATACGGTAACAGCACTTACCATGGAAATCAGCCGGATCTCTCCATCTATTGCGTCCCGTGCGCTATCCACAATCTGAAAGATATAGGGATAAATCAGATAGCATAACAGCATAAGTCCAATATACCAGTAAAGCCTGTCTCCATCACTGAAAAATGTGATAAATGTAAAGTCTTTTATGGCTTCTCCCCATCCTGTTTTATCCACACAGACATCTAATAAAATATAAGAGGGTACGGCTACGATGCAATAAGGAATCAGAATTCTTTTTAATCTTCTTATGTAAAAACTTCTAACATCTGATCTTTTTTTCATGGAATAATATAACCCCAGACCAGAAAAGAATAAAAATGCATCCACACTTGATGATGAAATATATCTCCAAAAGAAGGAAATCCAGCCACTAAAATGATAGGAATAATAATGACAGTCATCCGTAAAATGAAAAACTATAATCAATATGATGGATATTCCCATTAACGCCCCCCGGTATTGCGAAAGCACGCTGTTATTTGTTTTTTTCATATAATTCTCCTTTATAAAAGTTCAATTTTCGATAATCACTAAGACGTTTGGTCGTTTGTCCATTGACACCAAACTAACTTTCTGAAAACAAAAGACAAAAAAACACCTAAACAGGTGTTTTTAAAGAATGGTGTTTAAATCAATAATACCATTCACAATAGCATAATTCAACATTTCTTTTTTTATAGCTTTACTATTTTATCTTCTCCAATATTTTCTTTTATCCTATTCCTCCATTTCCACTTTCTTCCTATTTATATAGGAAACATTTCCTATCATTTAATTTTAAAATCTTACTTATACCAGCTCTGGCATAATTTTATTTTATAAAGGATTACGGATAATGGAAATAGAATAGCATTAGGGATTCATGTAAAAACCCCGAATGGTATTCGAGGTTTTGTAAATAAAATTATGCAGCTATTGTTTTGGATCATTTTTTGTCGTAATGCCACTAACACTAAATCCCCCATTTTTAATAGACCATGTTCCCTTTTTCGATGAACCAATATGTTCCACCAAACCGTCTTTCTTCATTTTGTTTACATGATAACGAACTCCACCAACGGATAAATTCAACTGTTCCGCAATTTTCTTTACTGTAATAGCAGGGTGTTTTCTCATAATTGCTATTATTCTCTCTGCTGTTTCTGTATCTGTGTAGAGCATTTCTGTGTTAGTTTTAATGTTAGTTTCTGTGTTAGTATTAGTTTTTCTGTCAGTTTCTGTGTTAGTATCTCTTTTTCGATACATATTTACCCTGAAATCACCATCAAAATCAATTAACTCCGGCTTTGGCAATCCATATTCCTCACAATTGCTAAACAATCTTGGTATTCCAGTTCCCCATTTTTCAATGACTTTCATATAAGCAAAAGCTCGCGCAATCGCAGGATTTCTTGGTTTTGAATATCCTTCCATCATTTTAGAAATTGTAACATTATTCAAAAGCATTCCCGGGGAAGTTATTTCTAGCCGATCACCAAACAATGCAACCTGTATATTTCCGGGTTCCAGATAACTGCGATGTGCTACCGCATTTGCAATCAGCTCACGAATACTATCCGTAGGAAGTTCATATACATCCTGTCTGTACATTCCCCTTATCGTCATTCCCATATTGATTTTTTCAAGAACATACTGATACGCTGCTTCCATCTGTTCTTGAATAGGACCTTCAAATTCACGTCGGTCTACAAAATGTGCTCTATTTGTTCCCTTGAAGATTCCGCATTGAATCACAGGTTGCTGCGGCATCTTTCCTGTCAGCAGTGCATATGCATTGGTCGGGTATACTTTTCCTTCCTCTTCTTTTAAAATTCCCCACGAAATCAAAATATTTTTTGTCACATCTTTAATCTTTGCTTTTTCACTCTCCTGCCATGTATTTTTTATGGCAGTTTCTTTCAATCTTTTACAAAGTTTCTCAATATCACTATCACTTACTTGCATATCCCGACATATCTCACAGTCAAAATAACGATTTTGACCTTCCAGAATCAGTTCCTTTAACATATATCCCTCGACATGTCTGGTAGTACCGGATACACGTACATAAGTACCCTCGACCATTCCCTGTGACTTAATATAATACGGGCGCTGTGCACCTGGAAAAATTTCTACGACAATAACAATCTTATCATTGACTGTCTGCAATGCTACATCTGGTCTGATCGTCGGCTCACAGGCATCGGAAATTGCATTAGTAATTGCATCCATCGTTTTATAAACAATATCTGTATCTATTCCCACAATATTTAATGTTTTATCATCTATTCCGAATACGATCCTGCCACCTCTGCCATTGGCAAAAGCTACCACCGTTTTCATATATTTTTCGCTTTTATCCGGTACAGTTACTTTGTACTCTATATTTTTTGATTCACCAGAAAACAGTTGATCTCCCGCCATAGCATTACCTCCTGTCAATTATTTTATTGCATGTTTTATTTTTGAATCACAGAACCACTAATCAAAAGTACCCTTATGAAAGCAACAAGTACAAAATACATTGTTTCAATTTCATTATCTTTATACCGATATATTCCATTATGTAAAATATAATTTCTAAACGGTATTCTCTTATCTATTTCATGTTTAAAATCGTCTGTTCTTGCAAATATAATATTTGTTATTGCCCATATATAACATCTAGCAATATTTTTTTCAGAAACTATATCTAAAACTGGATCAATTGCGTTTTTTATTTTTGTCTTTATTCCATTGTTACCAAGCGATTCTCCTAAACACTCTTCTATCATTTTTTCCATATGAGCTAATAAAATAACCACTTTTTCTCTCTTTTCAATGTTATCACTATATATTATTTGTTTTATATAATTGCTCAATCTTGTTTTTAAAAAAGAAAAATCAGATTCTAACCCATCCATAACATCTTCCAAATCGTCATAGTCTCTATATATCCATTGAATGTCCTCTAAAAATATATCTTTTTTCGGATTTATAGATTTTACCATTCCATATAATTCTTTTTCTTTTATATTAGAAAAATCAATATAATGTAACTCCGTGCTTATCCGTTCACAAAACTTCTTTATTTTTGTAGAAATGTCGAAACTCCAAGTAAAATCCGTTTTCCACTCCACCTCTGATATCCTCCTGTTATATTTATTTTGTAGCAATATTATCCTAATCCTTACTAACCCAAATACTCTGGTATACATTATCTAACGTTGAAGATATCTTTCACTCCATCATGATTTGACCGTTTCTTCCACGTGAAAAGTTCTTGCTTCATGATCTTTAACTAACTTTACAGCAACTACTCTTCATTAACAAATCGCTTAATTATTTTCAGACATCTTTCAAATTTATCTGCTATTTATTATCAATCAACATATCCTTTGCATAAAAACAATAGCTTAAAGTCTAACTTACGCATCAGCGTAATTTCAACTTTGTACTTTCAATTTATGAAATAAAAATTATGTTTCTGCCATAACATTGACTTCTGTAATATTGAATAGACTTAATGCTTTCTAAGAATAACACCTACCTCGTATAAATGATTATTTAGCATTTCAATCTTCAATGGTGGCTTGACCATTCATTAACATTGGTAGAAGCCAGTCACGCAAATTGGATAGCTTTTGAATTTCCTCATAATTCTTTGATTTTAAAGGAAATGTAGATGCAAGCCAATCTTCAAATTTTAAAATGACAGATAATGGTGGTACGCATAATTCTGTTTCCAGAAGGGTATTTATACGGATGCCTTTAAAAATACTTCCAGTAGAACTGGATGTTGCATGTTTAATAAAAGCATCACTCATAAAATACAAATACAAAAATGCTGGCGTAACAATATCAGTGTTTGCACGAATTGAAAACACGGATTCGTTGATATCCCAATCTGTAGGTTCTGATTGAATGAGGTAGCAACGTCCTAATGGAGCGATACTTGCAAATAATATATCTCCAATTTGAATATCAGACCTATTATGAACAATAGCTCGTGCAAATTCATCAATAGTGTCACAACCTGTAAAATCTAAAGTCCCATTAGTGGTCAAATTTTTAACGGTAATGTATTTTATATCACCTGTTCCTAACTTAAAATTGTCTCTTGGATTCAAACCAGTGCAAATATTTGAAATAATATCTTGGACTTTGCAAAATGTCCAGCCTTCTGGAATAATGTGACCATCAGCATTTACCATTTTACCGCCAGAGGCCTTATATGGTTTATTGTTTTCATTCGGAAAATCATACTGCACAAACCAATAATCGTAGATGGTCTTTGCCATCTCTTCTAAATAATCATTTATCTTTGCGTTTTCTCGTACTTTTTTGTCAATAGGAGCTATTACATCAACTACTCTTTTTTGTTGCTCCAATGTTGGTATTTCAATTTCAATGTTTCTTAAAGAATCCAATGATAATGTTCTTTGCGCAGCCCCGATCGCCAAATAATCTGCTGTGGTATAAAATTGTGGACTCAGCATAGAATAGTATAAAAATTCAGGTATAACTTTTTCTGGATCAGGTCTAAGTATAGCTATATGCCTTTGAAATACAAACTTTCTATTTTCATCAATTAACACTGGTTTTCCAAATGAACCAACCACAGAATATAATATATCATTCCGTATTGCTTTACTTTTTCCAGACAATTTTTCATAATACTCCAACGGCACATACTTTGCATTATTAAAATCTAATCTATTATCAGGTGTGATATTAGAAATCGTTATAAAAGGAACACCTTCATCAGATTTTGGTGGTGCTTGATGATCTCCATCTGATATAAAAACACAGCAATCCTGCAATTTCATCCTCTTCATGATGTAATTTCGACTCCTATCCAATGTATTTTCTGTGTGCAATCTTTACATTACTTTGTTTAACCATTGCATATTGCAATGTCGTATCTATACGTTGATGTCCCAACAATTTTTGCAACTGCTCTATTGGCATCCCTTTATCAATAGCTACTGTTGCCAATGTTCTTCTAAACTTATGTGGATGAACCTTGTCTATATTTAACTGCTTTCCTATCTCTCGAAGCCTCATCTCTATCCCACCTATTTTCATTCGGTTATGCGGAGCTTTAAGTGATACAAATAATGCCTCATTAGTATCTACTCTTGAATCAAGATAGTTCTGCAAATGTATCTTTGTTCTTGCGTCAAAATATACCATTCGTTCCTTATCGCCTTTACCAAATACTACACATTCTCTTTCATCAAATGAAATATCATCTCTGTTCAATAAAACTAATTCCCCCACACGCATTCCAGTTGAAGCAAGTATATCAATCAAAGCTAAATCTCTTGGGTTATCACAGTTATCCCTCATAGATTCTAATTGCTCATCCGTGTATGTTTCCTTGATTGTACTTGCAGTCTTAATTCTATGTATTCTCCTTACTGGACTTTTAATAATATAATCCTCATCTTCCAGCCATGAAAAAAAACTAGAGAATATTCTTCTTATATTATCTATTGTTACCTTGCTCGATTCTTTCACCGTCTGATATTCCGCTAAGTAAGTTCTAAGATCTTCAGTAACTATTGTACATACAGACTTTCCTATACTATCAAGCATTTTCTGTATTGTATTTTTATAATATAGCAATGTTTTCTCTGAACATCCTTCAATCCTTTTCGCAGATAAAAAGACCTCTAAATAATCTAACTCTTCTTTTTCAGTATCAGATTCCTGCCTAACTTCAATGGACAAATTATAAAAATATGCCTCTAAAGTATTCTTTAACTTTCTTAATTGCTCATTATCAAGTGATGGAAGCATCTCGCTAATGATCTCCGATATAATTTTCTCTTTCATGTGTTTCTCCTTTATATATGAGAACCACTATGAAGTGGAGTTCTTTTATTTGCTCTCGCCACTTTCAAGAGTTATTCAATCTAATATAAATGATTATTTAGAAGAGATGGCACAGACCATCTATGACTATTGGTTTGTGCAGTTTAATTTTCCTAATAAAAATGGTACTCCCTATAAAGCATCTGGTGGCAATCTATTTTATAATATGCTTTTAAAAAAGGAAATTCCGTCAAACTGGGCTGTTGATACAATAGGTAATCTTTTGTCTAAGGTGCCTAATTCAACCAAAATCCCCTCAACTGCATATTGCGAAAATGGATCAATACCTATTATCGATCAATCTTCCAATTTTATTGCAGGATATACAAATGATGAAACAAGCATCTTAGTTAATCCAAACGGATATATTATTTTTGGAGATCATACCAGAGTTGTAAAATATGTCCGTTTTCCATTTGCGAGAGGTGCTGACGGTACACAAATTATAGATTCCAACAACAGTAATATGCCAAATGAATTATTCTATCAAGTTATTAAATCAATAGATTTATCAAACTATGGATATGCACGTCATTTTAAATATCTAAAAGATATTGTTATAGCAATACCACCGACTGATTTAGCCTATGCATATACAGAAAAAGTCTCAAGATGGTACAAAATACAAGCATCTTTAATAAAAGAAAACATGGTTCTTTGTCAATTACGTGACTGGCTTCTTCCGATGCTCATGAATGGTCAAGCCACCATTGAAGATTGATATGCTAAATAATCATTTATCTTCCTATTCTTTTGAATTTTGCATTCAATAGAATACAACATATCTCCGATTCTAACTTGCTCATCATAATCAGGTAAATATACCTCTAAAAATGTAAAAATATCTTCATTAAAACTGGCTCTTAAGGTCATAAACGCATTATTAGTTACAGCTTTTCGAAATAAATCACTTCTAAAATAGAATGCCATATACTTCGGATATGTGATTCCTTCCGTTTTGGGTCTAAGTCGTTTTGTAAATCCACTATAAGTTGCTCCAGGATAATCTTTTACTGCAACACAACTCATTGCTAGTTCGTCTATAGTCTCACTCGTTCTTGTAATGAGTATATCTCCTGCTTTTATTGAATATACTTCCTGTTCTTTCTCATTTGTATCCATCAAATCCGGTAATTCATCCGGCAAAAAATAGTTATTGAAAACAGTACTAAAAGAAACAAAAGGTGCTCCATGACCGGACTGTTCTTTCGTAGACGAAATACCAGAACTCATATCATATAATTCTGACAAAGCATATTTTATAATCTTATTACTCATATTTCACCTTCTTTAACTGCTCCAATATTTCTTTCTGTAATTCGTTTCCCTCTGCAAATAATTCACTTAATTTTTCTGTGTATCCATCCATTTTTGTCCTGAACTCTTCCTGTGTCAGTTCCACATATTCAATCTTTACTTCAAAGTATTGTCCTGCACTGAAAGAACATTTCTTTTGTTCAATTTTTTCATAATCAACAACTACAGAAAAATCCTCTTTTACTTCAAAATTATTAAATGTATTGACGATATTCTCTATTTCTTCATTAGATAAAACTGTTCTCTGATTTTTACCATCAACCTTAACTTTTGTTCCCAACTTAGAAGCATCCATTAAAATTGCCTTATCATATTTCTTGGAATTGTCCAAAAATACAACCGATACATTGGTTCCCGTTGTAGCAAAAATATTACTCGGCATTGAAACAACTCCCCTAAGCATTCTATCCTTTACAATACATTCTCGTATTTTCTTTGGAATCCCCGTTCCTGCTGTAAGAAACCCTGTCGGAACCACAACTGCTGCTCTGCCACCATTTTTCTTCATGGAAAAAATAATATGCTGTAAGAACATCTGATAGATTGCCATACTATCCTTTTTCTTATTTGGCACTTTAGGTACTCCAGCCCAAAATCTTTCTTTGTAATTATCTCCTGCCAAAGTATCTCTATTATCAGAGAAATCAACATTGAATGGCGGATTGCTAACAATATAATCAAATTTCATTAATCCATTCTTCTGTCGATTCAGATGTTGTGGAGAAAGAAGTGTATCTCCATGCACCACATGTCCAAGGGAATGTACAAGATTATTTAAGATAAGATTAAGTCTCAAAAATTCATTGGACTTCTGTGAAATATCCTGTGTATAAATTGTACAATTACTTTCTCCAATTTCATGTGCAAGAGCAAGCACAAGCGTTCCAGAACCTGCTGCCGGATCATATACTGTCACATTCTGTGTACCTTCCAGAACCATGATTCGCGCAATAATACTTGCAATAGAATGTGGAGTGTAATACTCTGCATACTTGCCAAAATCCTTGTTATAATCCTTGATTAAATATTCAAAAATTGTTGCAAAGAAATCATATTTCTGCGAAAAAGCTTCTGCAAAACTAAATGTAATCAATTTATCAATCATTGCTTTACAGAAATCAGACCTACGATTTGACTCTGTTACATTCTGAGATAAATGTTCATCAAATAATCGAATCTTATCCCCTGAGCCTGTACTTACTGAAAATATATTCAGGTTTGTATTGGATATATCCCATAAGGTCGAGTCAAATAATTCATTGAATTTGTCATCATTTTTATGATTAAACAGATAGGATATAAAGTGTTTTCGTTTAAGTTTTGCTACCCATGGTGGCAAAATCGTCATAAGCATTTCATAATCATCTTCAGACATATCATTTAATGTCTTTTCAATATTCTCTGAATCTTTCAACTTTTCATCTGCTTGCTGGACTTCGTAAAGGAACTTATCATTTAAAAACTTGTACAAAAAAATCTCTGTTATAATCTTATATTCACTGCTGGCATTTCCAAGCCCGAAGTTTGCACAAACAGTCTTCAGGTCATCAATCATTTTTTTTGTATTTGCTATTATTATTTCAGTTGTCATCAGGATACCCAATCCCTTTCTGTTATATATTCTTTTGATAAACAATTATCTATAAACAATAGTTGAGGTTTATCTAATTTAACATTTTCGCCCTTACATGCTCTCCATATAATTGGCTGTAGTGATTCGATAAAATAATCTTCATTATCAAGAATTTTTTCGTTATGGGCAATCTGGTCATCCGCCTTTACTTTAACCGCCATCAAAATTTTATGTATTGTAATTGCATCTGCAATAGGTTTCGGACTCCTCATAATTCTCTTATGTGTTCTCATATACTTAACATCTCCAGAATACTTTGCCGCAAGCATTCGGTCTGCAAGGTTTCTTTTTTCTGCTTTCTTTTTCAAATCATCCAATTCTCCCATCATCTGCTTCATTTCATCTGATGTAAGTTCCTCAATATTTTTCTTTTTGAATATACGTTTTAATTCATCAAGTAATGAAACGTATTCTGGATCTTTTGGATCAAGACATCTATCTACGATTTCCCTACGTGTTTTTTCCAGAATATCTCGAAATGCATCAGCAATGATAAGTTCCTCCTCTTTTACTTTACGGAATTGGAAATCAATCTGATCTAACGCCATATTTAACACCTGAGACATATCTTCTGATGAATCAAGACTATTCTTTAAGTTAATAATGTTGATTCGATTATTAACCTCATTCAGACATTTAATTGCATTCTCCACATTAAAATGTTTATATAAATCCTCATATCCATAAAGACGAATTAGATTATACATTGCCTTATAATTTTCTAATGCCTGTCGTAAATCCAGCAATTGCTTTTTATCATCAATTTCACTGATTTGATTTATAAAATTGACTACATTACTCGTATCATATAGAAAAAGCTGATTTTTCACATCATTTAGATCTTTCTCAATGTCCTCTTTACTCTTAAAAATGTTACTATAATTTTGTACTTCATCACCAAGTTCCGATTGCAACTCATCAAAATATGCTTTGTTAGTTTTATCAAATTCATCTTTTATATTTGCGAAATCAACAACATACCCATAATGGTAATCCTTATAAGGTCGGTTCACCCTGGTTAATGCCTGAAGCAAATTCTGTGCCTTAATCATTCGTGCCAAATACTGCTTCTTTAATCGTGGTGCGTCAAAACCAGTCAGAAGCATTTTATAGACAACTAAAATATCTATGTTACCCTTTTTAAATTCTTCCTGTTCATTCTTTCTATCCTGTTTTGTTCCCTCATCATGAAGAACAAGCGCATGTGTATATGCAGAAAAACGATTCAACTGCTTATCCACTTCTCTTGCCTGCTCAGAAGAATCACATACTATCATAGCTCCAATAGAAGAATCTAACGCTGTTCTGCCTTCCCTAAAATCTTGAACAATATAATCGACCATCTTCTCTACAAATTTAGGATGTGCATACAAATCCTTTTTAGCAATGCTTCCTTGCTTTACTATCTGATCAAGAGTTTCATTCATTTGATTTTTATATGTAGTCTCAATTTCCTCTCGAATGAGTTTCAATGTATAGCCATCCGCAATTGATTGGTTATAATAATATTTATGAATATAATTTCCAAATACATCTTTTGTATTATATCCTTCTCCTATAAGAGGTGTACCTGTTAAGGCAATCTGTACTGCATTTCTATCCGATGCCATTAGGTTAGCCAGAAATGAACCTGTTGGATTATAACTCCTATGTGCCTCATCGAGAAAGTACACTCTCTGCACATCTACATTATAATCAGATGGCTTAGTCACAGATTCCTTGGAGAACTTCTGAATATTGATTACTGTCATCATTACCTTGCCGCTGGTATTGGACTCTCCAGGATTCGTAATGTCTGTAACAAACTCATCCCTATCTTTAATTAATTTTACTTTAAGTCCTCTTGCTTCAAACTCATTCTTTGCCTGTTCAGCTAAATCCAAACGGTCAACAATAAAATAAAACTTAGCAATTTTTCCTTCTTCCTTACTAAAATAGTCCGTCAGGAATCGCACATTTGAATATGCTAGTGCCGTCTTTCCACTACCCTGTGTATGCCAAATAACACCTTTTCTAATGCCTTCACGCAGTTTATCCCGTATTGCCAATGTTGCAAACAATTGAGGATAACGCATAATATGCTTCTCTATTTCCGTAATTCCATCTTTATTGGTTGTTGTTTTGTAACAGATTCCATACTTCAATAAAAATAATATTCTTTCTTTTGTATATAATGATGTAATAATACAGTTTGTCGGTGAGTCTTCTGATAAGGAAGAAGCATATTCTGGAGTACCTTTAATAGAAATTAGGTTTGAATCACTTAGTATAAAAGCTTCGTTTTCCAGAAGGATTGCTTTCATTTTTGCCTTCAATTTGACATTTTCATTCTCCGGCTCACGGAACTTGCTAAAAAACATTCTCTTATAACTGCTAGAAGCATAAAAAGCCCCCTGAATTGGCTCAATATCAGAATCATCATACTTGTTATTATTAGAAAATACCATAAACTGTGTAATTCCGACAAAACGACGATATATCTTATTGCCAAATCTTTTCTCCATACGATTTCGTTCTGTCAAAATGCCCTCACGGTTGTTATGCCGCTTAACCTCGATAAATGATAAAGGCATTCCATTGATTAACACAACAATGTCAGGTCGAAAATTATCATCACCATTTTCATATGGTAATTCAGTTACAACTGTATAGTCATTCTTTGTTCCTTCTATATCGTTAAAATCAATTAATTTTATTCCATCAATATCTGACTGTAGAATCTGAAAAAAGGATTTTCCTAAATCATCATTATCCAGCTTAATCTTGAGTTCTCCAATAATCTTCTTCGCGTCATCAAGCGTCAATTCTGTTTGATTAATTCGATTTATTGCAGATAAAAACTGACTATAAAAGATGTTAGTATCCCCATCATAGTCTATATTACGCTTTTTATCTTTAATTGACATATAGGTATATCCAAGTCTTGTAAAATGTACAAGTGCTGGAATCTTTACTCTGGAATCTTCTGGTCTTCCCATAAGCACACGTTACCTCCAATACGTCATCAAGTCTTTTTGATGAAATTCCCAATTTTTGCATTTTTAACATTGTTATATTTTTGGTATAATATAATACCTTTATTATAAGTATATTTCTTTATTAAAATAGTTTCAAGCTAAAATACAATAGAGGGAGTACATTGGCAAGATACGCATTTGTGGACTACACGTCCAAAATACACCTTGTTAGGGGAAAATTCCCCTAAAACCCCTAAATATAATATGTGCAATGACTTTGCATGGACTTTTTTAGTATATACATGGACTTTGTTATTGCATTTATCAAAAATACATGCACCCGAATATTTATATTTTACACAATCACTGGAGAATAAATTTCTGAAAAAATATAGGATAAAGAAAAAACACCTGTTTAGGTGTTTTTAAAGAACAGGGGATGAGAGAATCGAACTCCCACCAAAGGTTTTGGAGACCCCTATCATACCATTTGACCAATCCCCTATATGGTGTATCTCTTGAATACTCGTTAAGTATACCTGTTATTCCTCTATTTGTCAAGAAAATTTTTGAATTTTTTCTACAATTCAAAATATTTTATTTCTAACATCATTTACAAACAAACAGTGCACCCAAAAAGTCAGGTGCACTCTGTTTTTATTGTTCAATTACATCCATTGCCATCACTTTCCCATCTATTTTAGAAATGTCTTCATCAGCAATCGTATATACATTTTTATCATCCTTGTTTACATGTACTGTAATCGTCTCCGGATCCCCGTATTTCATCCCCTGATCCAGATAATTCCGCAAAATATCATGATAAATTTCAAAAACATGTGTCTGCATATCTGTCTCAGACGGTAAGGATGCTCCATTCATCACTTCATTACTAACCTGAGTAGCATAATCTTCTGTCTGTTTCTGAAGCTCCTGATAGGTATCATTAAAGATTAACATAGGCTCTACTTTTACATCTACCGTGAAATTTTTGTTTTCTACTTCTTTTGCCTCTGCAACTGTATATTTTACTTGCTTCATCATATCGCTAAACAACTTTCGATACTTTTCTTCCAACTCATCCGGCAATTCATAGCCGGAAAATTCTTGTAGCATTATATCCATGTTGTTTTGAAGATTATCTTCAAATATTTTATCCGCTTCCTTTTCATCCGCCCCTGTTAATTCTACATACTTCTGAATTTCGTTTTTATAACTTACATCCAAAACTGCCTTGGTATAACCACTGGCATCAAATTTCTTCCCACATCCTGCAAGCAAGACACATACTCCGATAAAAAATGCTATGTAGCGTATCTTTTTCCCCATATTCTTCATAAGTTCTCTACTCCTTTTCTTATTTTTCTTCATTATAGCATTAATATACATCCCAGTCACCGTCTTCTTATCGCCAAATTTCGTCATTTTAAAGCAAAAGATTCGTGGAAACAGTAACAACACAAAAAAACAACACCATACGGTGCTGCCTCTCATTCCATCTGTATTTCCTATACCTTCAAAACTGCATACAAAGAATTCATCCTTTTCCTATCACCTTGCTTGGTTATGCCCTCGACCTATTAGTAACAGTCAGCTCCATGCGTTACCGCACTTCCACCTCTGCCCTATCTACCTCGTCGTCTTCAAGGGGTCTTACTAACTTCTCGTTATGGGATATCTCATCTTGAGGGGGGCTTCACGCTTAGATGCCTTCAGCGTTTAT
>ERZ773218.153-NODE-153-length-90178-cov-257.412547_pt1 | contig 90178 bp, 54 predicted proteins | sample MGYA00580527_ERZ773218 | MGnify/ENA primary metagenome ERZ773218 (study PRJEB29015, sample SAMEA2737763) | human gut metagenome | biome: human gut; feature: human-associated habitat; material: faeces | place: China | collected 2012 ...
CCTTCCCTTGGGGAAGGTTAGGATGGGTTGCCCTTGGGGAAGGTTAGGATGGGTAAAAAATCTCCCATTCCTTTGGAACATATTATAATAATAGTATATTTGCAGCGATCCCCCCTTCCATGCAATATTAGCAGTTATTGTGTGGCGAGGGGATTTTGCGTATATACGAGACCGTGTCTTGCACCCCAGACACCCTGCCGCGAGACGAGCTCCACTGCCTCCGACCATACGCAACGGAACCATATCAGACTAAACTTGCCACACAAGGAGCTCGGTGGCAGCAAAAACTAAATGATTATGATCAACACCAAACGAATTTTCACGGCTTTATTACTGGCGATAATTGCCGTGACAGGTTATGCCTACGACTTTGAGGTGGATGGCATCTACTACAGTTATGACGTTTACGGCAACGCTGTCGTGACCCATGGCGACAAGAAATATACGGGCAAAATCAAAATTCCATCTGAAGTAAAATGGAACGGCAAAAAGAAAAAAGTGGTTGAAATCGGTGACTATGCTTTTGAATGTTGTTACGAACTCAAGTCGGTCTCTATTCCCAGTTCTGTATATTATATCGGAAGATTCGCTTTTGATAATTGTCGTCTTCTCGAAGAGATAAATATTCCCAATGGGGTAGAAGCGATTAAGGTCAGTGCGTTCTATGACTGTATTTAGAGACTCCTAAACTACCATGAACAACAAAAACTAACCAAATCTAAACTATTGAAATACAAATACTTTTAGAATTTAACACTTCAAAGGCTGTTTTTGGTTGCTTCGGAAATTCCCTATAAATTTGCAACGTATTTCTACCGCTGGGAATTTACGTGGCTTTATTTTTGTCATATCATGAACATAGTTGACAATGGTTTACGACAGGTTACAAGAGTTGACATCTTTTTGACCTGCTTTTGCGAAAAGCAATATCGTGGAGAAAGTTGACAAAGGTTGTCAATAGTTTACTTGTGATTACTTGCGGATAGGTACAACAAAAGGAATGTTGAACCCATAAATATGCAAGTATGCCAAAGACCAGAAGTTTAGGCCATCCATGGTGGATGGCAAGGAGGGAGGACTCTATTTTCAGATTATCCACAATCGGGTAGTCCGTCAGTTGAATACTGATTATAAAGTCTTTGCAGAGGAATGGGATGCTGAGTCGGAAAGCGTTATCGTAAATGGTAATCGCTCCAACCTTCTGTTGGGTATTCAAGAACGTCTGGCATGGGACGTGGCTCGTCTGGAAAAGGTTGTCCGCTCGTTGGAAACGAAACGTCGTCGCTTCACGGCAGACGACGTGATTACCATGTTCCATAAACTGACCAAGGAATCCTCCCTCTTTACCTTTATGCATGGTGTCATAGCTCAACTGAAACAGTTGGGAAAAGTCCGCACGTCGGAGACCTATACTGCCACACTCAATAGCTTTATGGCATTCCGAAACGAGCAGGATATTCCGCTTGACGGCATCAGTTCAGACATGATGCTCCTATACGAAGCCCACCTGAAAGCCAGAGAGCTACGCATGAACACCATTTCGTTCTATATGCGTAACCTTCGGGCGGTCTATAATCGTGCCGTGGAGAAAGGACTGACTCCACAGAACAATCCATTCCGTCACGTCTATACAGGAGTGGACAAGACGGTGAAACGGGCTATTCCTATCAAGGTTATTAAAGCCCTGAAGGAGTTGGACTTATCCATGAAACCTTCATTGGACTTTGCCCGAGATATGTTCATGTTCAGCTTCTATACCCGAGGCATGTCTTTCATAGATATGGCGTACCTCAAAAAGGCTGACCTTCAGAATAGCATCCTGACCTATCGCAGACGGAAGACAGGACAAGAACTGAGCATCAAATGGGAGAAGTGCATGGCTGAAATCATAGCCAAATACCCTGAAAACAAGACAGGCTTTCTACTCCCTATCATCAAAGAGCAGGGCGATGAACGTAGGCAATATGACAATGCCCTTCACTTAGTCAACTATCGTCTGAAAGAACTTTCAACGATGCTAAAACTGCAGCGGCCACTCACCATGTATGTGACTCGTCACTCTTGGGCGAGTGCAGCCAAGGCAAAGAATGTTCCATTGTCTGTCATCAGCGAAGGTATGGGACACGATTCCGAGGCAACGACACAAATATACCTCGCATCACTGGAAACGTCGGTAGTTGATAAAGCAAATAAGATGATTTTGGGATTGTTGTAAACAAGAATTTGTTTAGCAAATTTCTCAATCTCTTCCTAAGAGACGGATATTTGAGTACAAAGATACTAATTTTTGGTCAAAATACACATTATTTAATAAGAAAACACGTCTTCGGCATATCATTTTTATACTTAGTTTAGCAAATCGCTATGTAAAACGCTCAAAAATCAAGGAATATCAATGACTTTTTGTTTCGCTACGTCTCTTAGGAAGAGACGAATGGGGCAAGCCTCCATTTCGTGCTTCAATTGGGTTGCGGGTATTCTCGATAAAGACCACCAAAAGCCGTAAGGCAAAACAAAGAATAATAGAACTCCCTCGCTGTGTAAAAAAGGGCTTGGTCGCCTGTCGAGACACAGCATGGGAGTTCTTTTGCGAAGATGGAACTTCCAAAAGTAATAAACAACATATCAGAGCGAGTAATAGATGACCTACAGAAGAAGTTGTCTATCAAATCAACTGTATCTATTGCTGCTGCGTCCTTCTCCATCTATGCATACGAAGCATTGAAAGATGAACTTGAGAATGTTGATGAGTTGCGCTTTATCTTTACTTCGCCAACCTTTATCCAAGATAAGGTGAAGAAAGAAAAGAGGGAGTTCTTTATTCCGAAACTCAACCGTGAGCGCAACCTGTATGGCTCAGACTTTGAAGTGAAGCTTCGCAACAAGCTCGAACAAAAAGCCATTGCCAAAGAATGTGCCGACTGGATTCGTCGAAAGGTTAAGTTTAAGTCCAATGCTTCGCAAGAAGAAATGGGAGGATTCCTGCATGTCCAAAGTCAGAAGCCAAGCGCATACGTACCCTTCAATGAGTTCACTACAACAGAATTGGGCTGTGAACGAGGCAATGCGATTTATTCGATGGTTAATGTCATGCCATCACCTTTCGCCGAGGAATACCTGAAGATTTTCAACGAACAATGGCAAAACTCCGATAAGTTCAAGGATGTTACGGCACAGGTACTGGAGTATATCGAAACGGTCTATAACGAGAATGCTCCGGAGTTTATCTACTTCATCACGCTCTACAACATCTTCAGCGAGTTTCTTGAAGATATCAGCGAGGACGTTTTGCCAAATGAGGCCACAGGATTCAAGAACAGTGTCATCTGGAACAAGCTCTACAATTTCCAGAAAGATGCTGCACTTGCCATCATCAATAAACTCGAAAAGTATAATGGCTGCATCCTTGCCGACTCCGTTGGTCTCGGCAAAACCTTCACCGCTCTTTCGGTCATCAAGTATTACGAGAACCGCAACAAATCCGTGCTTGTGCTTTGTCCAAAGAAGCTCTATGACAACTGGAACACCTTCAAGACCAACTACAAGAACAATCCGCTGGTGGCTGACCGCCTGCGTTATGACATTCTTTTCCATAGCGACCTCAGCCGCGAGCGTGGAATGTCGGCAGGTATCGACCTCGAACGCATCAACTGGGGCAACTACGACCTGATAGTCATTGACGAGAGCCATAATTTCCGCAATGGTGGCAACATCGATGATGAGGAACTTAACTCGGACCTCGATAACGGGGAACCTCGCAAAGCCAACCGCTACCAGAAGTTGATGAAGAAGGTGATCCGTGCAGGTGTCAAGACCAAGGTGCTGATGCTCTCTGCCACTCCTGTCAACAACCGCTTCAACGACTTGAAGAACCAGTTGCAACTGGCCTACGAGGGTCATGCCGAACAGATTGACGATGCCCTGAATATTGGGCGAAGCATAGACGACATATTCCGCAATGCACAGTCGGCTTACAACAAATGGGCAAGACTACAGCCGGAGCATCGTACTACGGAGCGACTGCTTGACGCACTCAGTTTCGACTTCTTCGAACTGCTCGATGCCGTGACTATAGCCCGCAGCCGTAGCCATATCGTCAAGTATTATGATACCAAGGATATAGGCAAGTTCCCGACTCGACTGGCTCCAGTATCACGCCGCCCAAAGCTCACAGACCTCAATGAGAGTATCACATTCAGCGATATTGCCGAGCAACTCAACGAACTGAACCTCAGCATCTACACGCCATCACTGTATATATTCGACAGCGTGAAGGATGACTACGAGATCAACATGGAGGGTTCAGGTATCTCTATTGACGGACGTGAGAAGGGTTTGCGAAAGTTGATGGCTACCAACCTCTTGAAACGTCTGGAGAGCAGCGTCAATTCTTTCCGCCTGACATTGGGACGAATCACTGACTACATTGAGCAGACTCTTTCTGTCATTGGCAGGAAAAGTGACGGAGCAATAGACGTGACTACCTTTACCGATGTCCTTGACAGTACCGATAGTGAGAATGATCCGTTTGTGGGCAAGAAGTCAAAGATAAACCTTCGGGATATTGATGTGGTTCGATGGTCAAATGACTTGCGCCATGACCTTGAGATTCTGAAACTGCTTCTCCTGATGCTGAAGGACATCACACCTGAGCATGACTGCAAATTGCAGATGCTTGTCTCTGACCTGAAGCAGAAATTCCAGAATCCTATAAACAAAGGCAACAAGAAGGTACTTATTTTCACTGCCTTTGCTGATACTGCCGACTATATCTATGAACAGTTGGCTAACCGCATCAAGACAGAGTGTGGCTTGAATGTGGGACTGATTACAGGTAGTACCGATGGCAGATGCACCATTCCGAAGTTCCCGATGTCCTTCAATAATGTGCTGACCTTTTTCTCGCCAGTATCAAAAGACCGTGCTGTCCTGTTCCCAAAGGCATCCGAGGATATTGATGTGCTTATTGCCACCGACTGTATTTCCGAGGGTCAGAATCTTCAGGACTGCGACTTCCTGATCAATTACGACATTCACTGGAACCCCGTGCGCATCATCCAACGCTTCGGACGTATCGACCGTATAGGCAGCAAGAACGATGTGATACAGTTGGTAAACTACTGGCCCGATATCGAACTTGACAAGTATATCGAGTTGAAAGGACGTGTGGAGAGCCGAATGAAGGCAACAGTCCTGACGAGCACGGGTGATGACAACCTCCTTTCTGCCAACGAGAAGGGAGACCTCGAATATCGCAAGAACCAGTTGAAGAAACTACAGGAGGAGGTCGTTGACATCGAGGACATGGACACGGGCATCAACATCATGGACTTAGGACTCAATGAATTCCGCCTCGATCTACTCAGCTATATCAAGGATAATCCCGATGTAGAACACGCTCCATTCGGTATGAATGCCGTGGTTAGGGCTACCGACTTGGCAAAGCCTGGTGTGATATATATTCTGAAGAATAGGAACGCAGGTGTCAATATCGACAAGATGAACCTGCTACACCCATTCTATATGGTCTATATTGCCGATGACGGAACTGTCATCTGCGACCATCTACAGCCCAAAAAACTGCTCGATGTGATGCGCCATGTATGCAAAGGGCAGGATAAGCCAGACAAGGCACTCTGTGCCATCGTCAACAAGGAAACTTGTGACGGCAGGAAGATGCAGCACTACAGCGACCTGCTCGCAAATGCCATCGACAGCATCATCACCGTCAAGGAGGAATCGGACATCGAAAGTCTTTTCTCTGTGGGTGAAACTACCGCTTTGTTGAGCGATGTAAAGGGGCTGGATGATTTTGAGTTAATCACTTTCCTAATAATACGTTAAGTGGACTATGATTGACTTGAAGTTTCCCCGAACAACCATTGTGGGCAAGCCCGTGCCAAAGAATGCCTTTTACAAGCATCTGGAAGTGAACGCCAAGATAAAGCAGCACTTTGTAGATGACGTGGTTAGCATTCTTTGGCTCTACAAGTTGGCACCCTCCACTATCAATGTGGAGGATGGCAAACAGGTGCATGAGATTGTAGTTTTCTCTGCCGGGCTGAAATCAAAGGACTGTCCCGATGATGTCTTTCTTTTCATCGACCAGAATATGCCTCGTCATGTGGTGTTCATTCTGGAATATGAGAGCCGATACAAAGTCTTGCTCAACTACAAGGAATGGAAAGATGGTCAGAACGGACAATTCAAAATCATCAAGACTTTTGCTACAGAATGGCTGACAGATAATCAGCTATTACTGACACTTGAAGGACAGAATATGGACGCCCTCTATGAGGCACTGGCTGGACAAGTTTCAGGCTTTGGCACAAAGAAAGCTGAAGATACCAAACGTATCGTTGAGTTGGAAGAGCTGATAGACAAAGCAAAGCGAGAGGTGGAGACCATCCAGAAACGAATACGGAACGAACGTCAGCTGAACCGCCAAATGGAGTTGAACGGAGAGGCGCGAGGTATCAAGAAACAGATTGCCCAATGGCAAAATGAATTACAAAAGTTGAAACAATAAAAGAGATATAACAATGGAAAGACCAGAAAGATTAAGTTTGCATTCAGCTGATGGAGCACAACTCAATTTGGATGCACTCTATCAGATAGCCCCTTCCTGTTTTACAGAGGCTACAGACCCCAAGACGGGAAAAATCAAGCGTGTGGTAAACTTTGACGTCTTGCGTCAGCTGCTTGGTGATGATACCGTTGAGGATGCTACCGAAGCCTACGAGTTCAACTGGGTGGGCAAGCAGGCGGCTCGTGCCGAAGTGTTGCGCCCTATCAACAAGACGCTACGTCCTGTCAAGGAGGATAGCGTGGATTGGGATAACACGCAAAACCTCTATATCGAAGGTGACAACCTCGAAGTATTGAAACTGCTGCAAAAGTCTTATCTCGGTAAGGTGAAGATGATTTATATTGACCCACCTTATAACACAGGAAAAGATTTTGTTTATCATGATGACAGTAGCCGTTCTCAGGAAGAAGAGGATTTGGCTGCTGGTAACATTGATGAATTAGGCAACAGATATAGGAAGAATACCGACTCAAATGGACGTTTTCACTCGGACTGGTGCTCAATGATTTATGCACGTTTAATGGTCGCAAGAACGTTACTAACTAAAGATGGAGTAATGTTTATTTCTATTAGTGACAGAGAGTTAGATAATCTCGGGAAAATGTGCAATGAAATCTTTGGTGAAAACAATTTCTTGGCAAAGCTTGTATGGGCAAACAAAGAAGGTGGTGGTGGCTCTGATTCCAAACACTTTCGTATTAAACATGAATACATTCTCGCTTACGCTAAAGAAATAGATTCATGTGGAATTCATGGTGTCGAAATCGAGAATGCAGATAGATATAAGAAAAGTGATGAATATGTAGAAACAAGAGGAAAATACTATCTACAACAGTTGTCAATGGGAAGTTTGGGTTATATTGAATCTCTTGATTTTCCTATTGAAGCACCAGACGGTACTCTTGTATTCCCTAATAAAGACAACCAGAAAGTTAATCGTTGGAGATGGGGAAAAGAAAAAGTCGAATGGGGGCTTAAAAACGGATATATTGAATTTACAAAGGATAGAGAAGGTAATTGGAATGTAAACACTAAACAGTATTTGAAAGCAGATAATGAGGGCAACATTATTGATCGTACAAATAGACCGTTTGCTTTAATTGAGAAATATTCAAGTACAGGCGCAAGCAAGCAATTGCAAGAATTACTCAATGGAAGAATATTTGACTACTCCAAACCTGTAGATTTGATTAAGTTTTTAATTCAAACTGGTACAGATAAGGACTCTATTATTTTGGATTTCTTTTCAGGAAGTGCAACTACTGCACATGCTGTTATAAAATATAATTACGAGGACAATGGATGTCGGAAATTCATTCTTGTTCAACTCCATGAAACTATCGAGTCTGGAAGTGAAGCATATAGGGCCGGCTATAAGAACATCTGCGAGATCGGCAAAGAACGCATCCGTCGTGCTGGAAAGAAAATCAAGGAAGAGCATCCAGAGGCAAAAGACCTTGATACAGGTTTCCGTGTCTTCCGTATAGACAGCAGCAATTTCGAAGAAGTTGAGCGCACTCCAAAGGAATATAATCAAGACGAGCTTGACCTTTTCCTGAACAACGTGAAGAGTGACCGCACAGACCTTGACCTGCTGTTTGGTTGTATGCTTGACTGGGGCGTTAAACTGTCCTTGCCAATGTCCTCAGAAAAAGTAGATGGCAAGATGATTTACACAGTCAACGATGGTGACCTTGTGGCTTGCTTTGCCGAAAAGGTGACGGACAATGTGGTGAGGGCAATGGCTGAGAAGCAACCTCTGCGTGTCATCTTCCGTGATAGTTGCTTCGAGCAGGATGCCGACAAAATAAACATCTATGAGACCTTCAAGCAGTTGTTGGACTGGAGCGACCAGGAGGTAGTCAAAAACATCAGAGTGATTTAAGCCATGCAGATAAGATATAAACATCAGCGATTCCAAGCCGAAGCCGCACGCGCTATCGCCAACGCTTTCACGGGGCAGCCGAAAAGTGATGGGCTGAGTGACCATACCGTTGACCAAGGCAAGAATAAGGGATTCATTGCTCTCGCTGGTTTCGGCAACAAGAATGTCGTTCTCGCCCGTGAAGCCGTCTGCGAGAATGTGCGTGCCGTGCAGACAGAACAAGGGTTGAAGCCTGTCGATTACCTGCAAGACTTACAGGGTGTTGGCATGGCGTTCACCATCGAGATGGAGACAGGTACAGGCAAGACCTATACCTATATCAAGACCATGTACGAACTGAACGAGCGTTATGGCTGGACAAAATTCGTGGTGGTCGTTCCGAGCATAGCCATCCGTGAGGGCGTATTGAAGAGCTTCGAGAGTATGCAGGAACATTTCGCCCAGGAATATAACGGCAAGCGAATGCAGTACTTCATATATAACTCCAAGCAACTGAGCAAAATTGATGCCTTTGCCAGCGATGCCGGTATGCACGTGATGATTATCAACACGCAAGCCTTCAACACGTCGATGAACGAGGAGAAGAGTAAGGGCGCAAGGGCTGACAAGGCGGCACGCATAATCTTCGACAAGCGTGATGAGTTTGGCAGCCGCCGTCCTATCGACGTGCTCAGCCAGTGTCACCCTATCATGATCATTGATGAGCCTCAGAGTGTGCTGGGCGTGGATAAGGGCAACAAGACGCGCAAGGGATTGGCGCAGTTCAAGCCCCTGTTCACCCTGCTCTATAGTGCTACGCACAGGAAGGATGACATCTATAACATGATGTTCCGGCTGGATGCCATTGACGCCTACAACCAGAAACTCGTGAAGAAGATTGAGGTGAAGGGTATCAAGCAGATTGGCTCTACTGCCACCAACGGCTATGTTTATTTAGAGGAAATCATCATCAGCAAAGGCAATCCGCAGGCTCGCATCAGCTATGACGTGAAAACGGCAACGGGCACCAAGCAGACAAGCAAGGTGGTGGGCGAACAGTTCGATTTGTATGCCCAAAGTGGAGAACTGAACGAGTACAAGAACAACTTTATTGTGGAACGTATTGACGGAATAGAAGGTACAGTACGATTTGTCAATGGCTTAGTACTCCATGAGGGCGATGCAGTTGGTGCTGTAAACGAAGACTACTTGCGTCGTATTCAGATACGTGAGACTATCCGCACCCACCTGGAGCGTGAACGTCAGTTGTTTGGCCAGAAGATCAAGGTGCTCAGCCTTTTCTTCATTGACCATGTGGATAGCTACCGCTTATATGAGGGGCCGGAGACCAAAGGCAAGTTTGCCAAGATGTTTGAGGAGGAATACAGAAATGTACTCTCTGAACTCATGCCAACCTTTGCCGATGAGGCCTATCTGCGTTATCTCTCCGACCCGCGCAATGCAGCGGAGAAAGTGCATCAGGGATATTTCTCGATGGACAAGAAGGGCAAAGTGGTTGAATCAAAGGGGAAAGAGGGCGAGAACGAGGAGCGTGCCTTTGACCTCATCATGAAGGACAAGGAACGCTTGTTGTCGCTGAAAGAACCAGTGCGCTTCATCTTCTCGCACTCTGCCTTGAAAGAGGGCTGGGACAATCCTAATGTGTTCCAGATATGTACGTTGAAGAACTCGGACAACGAGACAAAGAAGCGCCAGGAGGTGGGACGTGGCATGCGCCTGTGCGTGAACCAGAATGGAGAACGGCAGGATGCCGATGTGCTGGGTGACCATGTCTTTGACACCAATATCCTCACCGTCATAGCCAGTGAGAGTTATGATGACTTCGCCAAGAAGCTACAGACGGAAATGGCTGAAGCATGTGGCGACAGACCCATCATCATCACTCCAACCCTTTTTGATGGTAAACCTTATACCAAAGCCGACGGAACTAATGGACGTTTCGACCTTGCGCAGGCACGAGATATTTATGACGAACTGGTATGCCAGAAATATGTCAAGAAAGGCGAGTTGACGGCGAAGTATTATGAGGACAAGCGTAATGGCACACTTGACTTTGAGGAATTGAACGATATGAAGGATGGAATCATTGCAGCCCTCGACACAGTATTCAATCCGTCATCTGTCAAACCAGAAGACGCTCGAAAGCCCAAAACAGCAAACTTCCAGAAGGAGAACTTTGACAAGAAAGAGTTCCAAGAACTATGGAAACGCATTAACCAGCGCACCTACTATCAGGTGAACTTCGACACGACTGACCTTGTGAGGAAGGCTGTCAAGGCACTGGATGATAACCTGAAGGTGACGGAGATACGTATTGTGGTAGAAGGCGGTTCTCTTGACAGCATTCGTGATAAAGAATCCTTGGAGGCTGGTGTAGCAATGACTCAGGGGAATACTCGCACCATTCATGTAACAGAGGCAATCGGCAAGGGAGTGACCTACGATCTTATTGGCAAACTGGTAACTGCGACAGGCTTGACCCGTAAGTCTATCGTGGAAATCCTGAAAGGCATCAACCCTGCAACCTTCAATCTGTTCAAGCTGAATCCGGAAGAATTCATCATCAAGGCAGGTCTGATTATCAACGACTGCAAGGTGCTTGCTGTTATCCAATGTATCAAGTACGAGAAGTTGAATGACAAGTTCTCAACAGACATCTTCACCGAGAATATGCTTCGCGGCAAGTTGGGCATCAACGCCATCGAATCCACCAAGTCGCTCTATGACCTCGTGGTGCTCGACAGCATGGGAACAGAAAAGAACTTTGCAGAATCGCTGGAGCATGAAGATGACGTGGTGGTCTATACCAAGCTGCCCAACGGCTTCTATATCAATACGCCTATGGGCAAGTACAATCCCGACTGGGCAGTAGCCTTCAGGGAAGGCAGTGTCAAGCACGTCTATTTCGTGGCTGAGTCTAAAGGCAATGACCTTCAGGGCTCACAGCTCCGTGGTTCTGAGGAAAGCAAGATTGAATGTGCCCGCCGCCACTTCAAGGCCATCAGCGACAATGGTTACATCTACGACGTTGCCAAGGACTACAAGAGTCTGTATGATATTGTGACGAAGTAGTTCTGTGTATATGATTTCGGGCGGGAACTGATGAAAGATACAGTTTTCCGCCCGAAATGTTTCTGGCACAATAATGATAATCAACTTATTTGATACTTGTATGTATTTATTTGTTATTCTTCAGTTCATCCAGGATCTCTTCTATTGACATTTGTTTCAGTATTGGTTCTGGATTGTTGCCCCTATATTCATTTTCATACTCTATATTCCTTTGTTTTCTGTATGATCGACAGAGAAGGTATTTGTATGCCTTAGAAACCCTTTCATGATTCCATAACGGACGTATAAAGGGAATCATGAAGACAATGAAGTTAAATATGGCTATAACAATCCTAATCCATAAATTATTATCTACAGCCTCATTCTTTTTGATGTTTATGAAACAATTTATTACAAATAAAACTATGACTAATAGTAAATGAACAAATACTATCTTAACGCTATTTACCCAATCTTTTATCTGGCTCTTCTTGATATAGATGTTTTTCTTTTCTATATAATCTTCATTTTGTTTCTGGTATTCGTTTTGATATTCGCTATTCCTGGCAGATTGTATTTCTAATGCTGCTTTTCTAAGAGCGGCATCTTTTTCCGATGATTGTATGTCACGTTCTTTCAAAGCTGCATCATATTGTTCTTTCATTTCTTCCATTTTTTTGAGAGTCTCTTGATGCTCTTTTTTGTTTTTCGCTTCGGACAGTTCTTTCTCAGCAATGAAGGTGTTTATATCAGTAACACTCAATACGTCTACATAGGCATCTGCATTATCGGCATTCAAATCGTCTGGGCTAACTGATGATTTATGCAATTCTGCTAAGGTTGCTTTCTTTCTGTCTGTGTCAAATTTTCCCTGTTTGTCTTCTTCTATAAATTGAGAAAATAGCCTTCCAACATTATCATTGATGCGGGATGACAAAGCTATTTGGGCTTTAGTTATGACATTTATTGAACGAAGTGTTGACAAATTTGACAACCCTTTATTTAAGACCATCCAAAATCTATTGGTTAAGAATGAAAGGCTTGTTGCCAATGGAACACAATTGTCAATTTTAACATTCGGGTCAAAAGCAATATTGAACGTAACCTTATTGGCAGACAGCAATATGTGACCTACATTTCTAAATATAGATTGGCTCTTATATCCTCTTTTGATTGAGATGTAATTTAAAAGATTAACTTTTCTATCTATGTCTTTTTCAGAGGTGTCATCATCCTTGCATTCATAAAAAGACTCGCTATTAATCAAGAAGTCCCAATTCACTTCCTTATCATAATAATGTTCTTGCGAGTCTATTGTAATATTCTTCTCGGACAACATTCGAAATAAATCCGCTTTTTTCTCCACAACTTCTGATGCATCAATACATCCATTCACGATATTACACATTGCCTGTTTTGAAGGATTAAGTTGCTCTTCTTTACGAACAATCCGTTCAGCTATTTTAAAAAACGCATCTATCTCATCTCGATTCTCTGCAAAATATCTTAGTCTGATAATTGGATTTTTCGCTTTTTTATTTATTTCTTGAACCAACTCGAAAAATTCATCAAACAAACCTTTATACAACTCACCATTTAACCCAAACATGTGAAATATAATTTCCGTGTCTAAATAGATATGCAAAGGAGTATCAAGTTTATCGATAGTATTATAATCTGCATTGTAATTTAAGCCAACAAAAATCACAACACCTTGTTTTATTTGATTTAACTGCTCTATGAAATCCTTATCATTTGACTGTTCAATTATGAATTGCAAGATATGCTCTCCATATTTTGATGTAGTAGTATCATCTATGATAAAAGCACAGAAATCATTACACAAATCCTTTTTCTCTTTCTCAGAAAGATTTGTCCCTATTTTCCTTTGTACGTACTCACAAAGCGAGTCTATTGCCTTTTGATTCTCGGCATTTTCATGTATTGTGTTATTTCTAATATCATCTGCTTTAAAGACTGCATCTTGTTTTATTGCATATGAGGACTTGTCGTTATCGAGGAATTTTAATTTGCCCAATGCTCTTTTTACAACTGCCACAGGTAAATCAAAACCATATTCTTGATTAATAATATTTACCATCTGTTGTAAATTAAAAGATGACAACGCATTTTCTGCTAAAGCTAATTTTGCAAATTCAGCAATAACACTATAAATGTCTCTTTTTGTATTGTATAAATCACGAAACACAGCCAATGAGGCCATGCATTTCCGCTTATCTGAAATTCTATCCATATATGCTATTTTTTATTTTAGACTATCAATTATTACTACCAATATACTATTATTACTGTATTGAAGGTTTTAGTTTCAACAATCAAATAGATAGTTCTTTCAAAATCTTCACTAGCCGCCCAAGTTCAGAGAAAGTGTAGACTCTGCCACTCGTTTGCTTTTCTTCGATAGAGTGATCGGCATTAACTGTTGCAGATGCCAAAGAACCACCATTGCGCTCAAAGTAACCATGAAGTCCTTTGGTCTTGATGAAAAACTCTATCGTCTTTCGATACTCGACACATTGGTTCAAATCTTTGAGTAATGGCTCTTGGTCATTGTATGGACGTGAGGTGTAGCGGAAATAATAGAGGAAGAATAATTCTGTGCATCGATGAGTTTCAAAGAACTCAACCTCGCAGTAGATGCCTTTCTTTGGTTTGTTGATGGGCTTGGCATACTTTGCCTTTAGCTTTTGGTATTGGGAACGCTCTGGATCTTTGTCTTTCGTGTCCATGTCGATGATGCAGAAAATATGGCTGTAACCCATTGCCACACCCTCTGCTATCTTTGCATCCAGTTCCTTGATGTTGGTATGCTTCGGATAGTCTGGCTTGATGGTGAGACGCTTGAACACGTCGCATAGGGACTTGAAATAGAAGAATTCCGTTGGTCCTTCACCCAAGATGAGTGCTGTCTGTCGTAGTTTTCCCATATCAGTCCTCCAAATTTATAAAGATACTGCCCAGTTCTGGTTTGGCTCCCAATCTGCCAATGCGATAGGAATTGTAAAGCGAGAGGTTCTTGTGCAGGCCGAAGGAGTCGCCACGGGCATATTCGGATGAAGCAGTCTCTTTGTTTTTCTCGACAAACCACACCACACCTCTGTTCTCGTTAATCATATCCTGCGACAGGAGGGTAGTCTCCTGGCTCGTGATAAGCAGCTGCGACTTGTCGGAGTTGAAGATGAAGACATTGAGATAGTAGTACAACAGGTCGTTGTGCAGATCCTCGCCCAGTTCGTCAAGATAGTACACGTGAGGACTCGTTATCATGTCATACAAAGCTTCTAATATGCGGATGTACTTCTGAGTACCCTTTGACTGCCATCTGAGCGGAATATCAAAGTCGCCATTGTCGGAATGATTCAAGAAGGTGATGGAATCTGTGGTTGGCTTCAACAGAACATCTTTCATCTCCTCGGGGATATTCTCTTTCCGGATGCGCTCCCGGAAATCATTGGGCACAAATCGGTCTTCTACGACGGGACGATATCCTAGGATGTTTAAGTCTGCCTTCTGAAGCATTGTGTTATAGAACTTACGTTTCTTAGGATTACTGTAGGCATCCTTCAAGATTTCAACAAGTCCCTTTTCTACATCACCATCTACATCGTGATAATTGGACATAATCCAAGCGTGAAGTGTGTTGAACGGAGCAATGTCTTCTTTCAAGGCAGCCTTCCGGCAAACAGACAACACACTGTGGTTGTTCAATGTGTTTTCGCGGATGCTTTCCTGCGTCTTGACTTGCAGTTTGAGACTTGCACCAAACTTGATGTCAGCCTGTACATTCTCGCCCACAAAACTACGCTCGTAGAAAAGCGATTTGGATTTATTGGGGTAATAGTACAAGGCTTCACTTAAAATGTGCTTGCCGTTGAATTTGACATCGTAATCATATCTGGTGCCATCGGCATAGAATGATACATGCATTTCTGTTGGCTCATTTTTGGTGAGTACAAATGGTATGCAGCCGCCTATTCCTACGGTTGCATCCGACTTTGGCATGACCAACAGGCGGAACACCTCGTTCATGGCTATCAGCATATTCGACTTGCCCGAAGCGTTTGAACCATAGAGGATGCCTAACTTGTACAAGAACACACCAACAGCCACTTCGGTGACAAGTTCTGAAGAAGGTCCCTTGGCCACGAAGCTTAATTCCTGTTTGTCGCGAATGGAAAGATAGTTCTTTACCCAAAAATCTCGTATCATATTGCAATATTTTATCTATTATCGTAATTTTGCTACAAAAATACAAATAATTTTTGAAATTAACGCCACGTCTATCATTCATTTTCGTAATTACGATACGTTTTTATGTATATTTAACTATAAAATAGATACCGAGATCGCAAATTTGCACCAGTTTATGCTCCGAAGTAGTTATCCGATAGCTCATTCTTTCTCTTTCACATCAGCAACACGACTGAATTGGTAATAGTTCGTGATTCCCCTCTTGACGTATTCTCACGCGCGTAATATAAATATGGTATTATCATCGTCCTCAAACTTATACCCCAAAGCCAGTAGGTTGTTCAAAGTAAAACTGCGACAGACCGTCGCAGTTTATAATCTCCATCGAAGAAAACATCCACTTTAAGTCATAATAACAACTCAAATTCTGCACATTTTAGTATTTTTTGTTGTTTCATAAAGTTAAAAGTGTTAAATCTTCGATTTTTTTATCACTCATAGAATCTATGTCTTCACTTTTCTACCGTTTAATAGTGAAAGTGTTGATAGTTAATTAGTTATAGATACGTTTGTTGAACTTATACATACCAAATCATACGAGACCATTGCTCATGTCATACCACAAAAGGGTGCGTATGTAGAGGTGGGCAATCGTGTACTTATTGGATTGGTGAAAGAAGACAACAGGCTGTTTCAAGCATTTATGGACGGAACTGCAACCTTGTATTATTCAGGAAAACAGTTTCCAACAACCATCGCCTTGCAAGATCTTCACTTCTTCATGCCATACATCAAAGGAAAAGGAATACGTGATGTGTATGAGATTGTCAAGGTGCGGACTATCACGGGCAAAGAGGCAAAACAAACGGATGAAGATGATGCCGACAGCAAGGCTCTCCGCCTGGCTTTTGAACTTCGGTATGTTCGCAAGCAATATGCAGAATTCCAACCAATAGACACAACAAAGATGATAGTCCACACGTTTGTTGATACGACTTTCGATAAGTTGGAAGAATGTGTGATAATAGATAAATTGTAAAAAACTATATAAGAGAATGAAAAGCACCGGATAAAGCTTGAGTTTCAGGAGCAACCCGAACTTATGCAGGTAAAATTGACTCTCCATATTCAAAACGAGCCTACAAATGAGCCTGTAAATGAGCCTGTAAATGAACGGCAACAAACTATACTATCTATCATGAAGCAAAGTCCATCAATAATAAGAGAAAATTTGGCAAACAAACTGGGTATTTCGCTTGCAACGTTAAAAAGAGAACTTACTTCGTTAAGAAAGGAAGGTTACATTACACGTAACGGAAGTGATAAAAATGGGCAATGGATTGTTGTTTCAAAATAGTTGTATGTACGTGAAAAAATCTGCCATATCTTCCAGTTTCGACATAACTCGTTGTATATAAGCAAAATAAAGGCTGGCAGATAACTCGATAATCGGGTTATCTACCAGCCTATCCCCCAGCCTTAACAAGCCATCTGCCAGCCTGTCAATGCGATTAACGCAGACTGGAAACAAGATTACCGCGTAGCGAAAATATCATTACCGCATTGCGGAAACAGAAGTACCACGCTGCGGTAATGTGCTTGGGGCTGAAGAAATCTCCCCTTTCTCTTAAAGAAGTTCTTCCTTTTTCTGAAGAAATATCCCCTTTTTCTTTTTACTAAACACGCATCACTCGGGCAGTGCTGTTACAATCACTACGCGATTAAGATCGTTATCTTCGTATGGCTGCGCATTGCTGCCGATGCCTTGCGCCTCGATGCGCGACGGAGCGATGCCGTAACGCTCTATGAGGATATTACGCACGCTGTCGGTGCGGCGTATGGAAAGCATCAAGTTGGTGCGCGCCTTGCCTGTGGCTTTGTCAGCATAGCCGTCGAGACGGATGCGGGCAGAAGGGTTCTGCTTGAGATATTCGACGATGTTCTCAAACACTATGTCCTGCTTCTTCTCTGGCTTGGCGGAAGCGCAAGCGAAGCTGACCGAGGCGAGACGGAACGCTTCCTGTTTCTTCGCAACCGACTTCTCCACTATGCGGTCCTTAAAGACGGGACGCTCCACTATCCGCTCCTTCACGTACACCGTGTCGACCACGGCTTCACGACGGAGCTTATGGCAGCGCTGCTTCTTGGCGCAAGGCTTTGAGGCGTTGAAGCGATAGGTCAGTCCGAGCGTTGCACCGAGCGTCGGCTCGTACTTGCGACCAGTGATGCGACCGTCGAAATGGTCGGGCATGAGAGCCGAAGCTATCTCAAGGTTTACATCCATGCACTTCAGCACGCTGTACTTGGCGGCTATAGAGAAGTTGGCTGTGAGCGAGTTGGCGTCCGCCGTGCCGCGATAGGCGAAGGTGCGGGCGTAGCCCAATCCTACAGCCGGAAGCACATCGAAGCGGCCCTCGCTGCGGAAGAGCAGACGCGAGAGGCTCACCATGAAGTCGGCATGAGCGTTGACGTAACGCAGATAATGGCGATAGGTGCCGTCGGGGCGGACCGTCACATTGTCGATAACGGGGTCGTGAGGGCCGTATATAGAGCCGTCGGTCTGCGGGTCGCGCAGATAGAGTCCTTCGGATGTGGACATGCCGTTGAGCGCATAGCCGCCAATCTGCAGGCGCAGGGCGTAAGCCGGAGTGATCCACTTGCCGACGCCGACGTGGTATGAAGGAGTGAGACGCTTGCCGAAGTGCAGCTTGCCGGCATCGCTCGAGAAGATAGTCTGCACGCCTCCGCCCGCCTCAACGAACCATCCGTTCTGCGCAGATGCCGGGAGCAGCGACATGCACCCCAGCACCATGCTTATTATAGTTTTCTTATTCATATATACAGATAGGTTTTAAGCTTATTCAACAATGAGGAAAGCAGGTCTGCTGGGCTCGCCAGCTGTGCCGTAGCTTGCGCCGCCGGCAAACGTGAAAGCCGAGACAGCCTGATAGAGACACTTGTTGCGTGCGGCATAATACTTCAGCGTAACGGGTTCCTCCGCTCCCATGCTGCCGTTTATCTCCATGCGGAAGACATACTCGCCGTTCTCCGCCTGTTCTGCCTTTGCCATGCCGCGACATTCTGCGCCCACGAATGCAGCCATCAGGTCGTCTGCCGTTGCCTGGCGCACGATGTTCTGAGGCAATGCCACACAAGCTGTCATCTTGAGCGGATGCTTGCCGGCGAGAACGAGAGGCAGGGTGAGCGGCTGCTCGGGCGAAGCCTCCACCTTGCCGTCGGCGAAGGCGAGGCATGCAGGAGCCGTGAACACGTAGCTGTTGCGATGGCTGTAATAGCGTATGTCTACAGACGCCGCCTGTGAGCTGACGCCGTTGACCACCATCTTGTATACCGGTCTGCCGTCCTGCTCGCCCACAAGTTCGCCCACGCCGGCGCACACATTGCCAATGAACGCCGCCAGCTTGTCGCCGCTCTTGTCGGCATAGCTGCCTGTAACGGCGTCAAGGGTGAGATAAGCGGTCATGCTGCCTTGCGGCACGAAGCTGAGAGTCTGCGGCTGTTCCTCAGAACCAACCACCGAACCGCGCTTGCCGATAACGAAGGACTGCTCGGAAACGAACACCTGCTTCTTCTCCGCGCTGTAATAGCGGAATATCACCTGCTCGCCCTCGGCACGTCCGAGGATGTCGTACCAGTAGAGCATATCAGCCTCGCTCTCCACGTGCTTTATGCCGCGACACTCGTCGCCCACAAACGCCTGCAGCTCGTCGCCTGCAGCTACGTTGAAGGGCAGCTTCGCCTTGTCCACCTTCACCCATACCTTGGTAGGTACGGGGAAGGGTCCCGACTGCTCGAAGTCGGGATAGGCGGGCGCGTCGGCTGTGCCGTAAATCTTGTCGACCTCATATCTGACGTCTGACGCTACGGAGACATACGTGCGCTTGGCGGCAGCACTGTAATAGCGGAACTCCACATTGCCGTTCTCGCTCGACGGCGCCTTCACGTGGATGAAGAAGAGGCGCACGCCGTCGTTCATCACCGTCTTAGCCACACCGCGACACTCGCCGCCAATGAAGGCAGCCATCTTGTCGCCGTCGGTGGCAAGCGTTTCGAGCACCGGCGAGAGACGCACTACGGCAGTCATGCTCATCGGATAGACACTCTTGTCGGGATCGCTCCACAACGGCGCCTGATCGTTGCCGCTGAAGTCGGCTCGCCACATCGGGGCGGAAGCAGGAGTGGCAGACGCCACCTGCCATGTTGGAGTCTCGCTTACGAAGTCCTCCTCAACCACGCTCCACTGGGGAGCGGGTTGTTGCGGATAAGTCTTGTCGCCCTCTTCGGTGCATTGTGCGAAGAGTAAGCCCAATGCGGCGAGAAACGAATACTTTATATATTTCATATAGTCTTTCTTTTTAAAATATTACTTCTTGATAGCCTTCATCGAATAAACGTTGCCGTCTACGGCGATGCTGACGATATACACACCAGCCGGAACCGTGTTGCCGGCGTTCCATGTGATGTCTACATTGCCGCCAGCGTTGCAGTCGTTCCATGCCACGATACGCTTGCCGCTCATGTCGCTGACGTATACATCTGTATTGGCGTCGCGGCCGACAGTGGCACGTATCTTCAGCTGCGAGTAGAACGGCGACGGATAGATGTAGAGTCCGCCCTCGGTGCCGAGGAAGCTGATGCGCATCGGCTCGCTGAGGGTGCCCACATTGCTGTTGGCAGCATAGCTTACAGCGCTCGGTGCCTTGGCTACGACGTCGCCGTCGCGCTCTACAGTGAAGTCAACAGCCTCGGGCTTGTCGCCACCGATGGTGAGCATAAAGACGGTTCTGCCGTCGGGCAGAGCTATAGCCTCGGCATAGCCGCGCGGCTCGCCTGCTACGTAGCTCACAAGGCGGTCGCCCTGCTGCAGCTCTACGCCTTCCACCTCTACCACTGCCGTCATGTTGGCTGAGTAGGGGAAGTAAGCGTTTGTGCCGTCAGCGTTCTTGGCAGCTGCCATCGCAGCCTTAGTCTTGCGTCCTACAGAAGTCTTCGACGGATACTGCAGCTGAGCGTCGTCCTGCGACTGGCGCTGGAGCATGTATCCCTTGCCGTTCTCCATGTACGTCAGACTGCCTATCCATCCCAGATTGCCGCTGTACATAGCCATCTGCGTCTGCGACTTCACGATGTCGCCTTCCTTGGCGTCGTAGCCGGCGAGAGCCTCCTTCAGCGTGAAGTTGTCTGAAGGCAGATACGAGATGTAGTTCCAGCGCGCTGTGCCGTCAGCCTTTGCTCCGCGTATGGTGAGCTTGTGCGAGGTGGGGTCAACCGCCGGTCCTGAGATATGCAGGCTCTGCGGCTGCGAACTGTGTACGAGATACATCTGGTCGTTGTCGATGGCGGTGAGCTGTCCCATCCATCCGTTGCGCTTTGTCCACGATGCGAAGCCGTACTGCTCGTTCTTCACCTGGTCGTCTGATGTCCACTTGCCGTCGGCAAGCAGCTTGTTAAGATCGGAGAGTTTGTCGGATGCGATGTTCGTCGATATCCACGTCCATCCCTCGTTCAGCGTGATGTTCTGCACACGATAGTCCTTCGCCGTGAAGAGCACTGGCTGCGACGGACTGCCCACTACGGCGTTATTCTCGAAGCTTATCGGCTTCTCGCTCTCGGCTATGTAGGTCTGTCCGGTGCTTGCGTCCCAGATGCGGAACTCGAGGTTGTCGCTGCTTACGTCGTTAGAGTAGACCGTGAGCATGGCGTAGTACATGTCGTTCTGCTTGTAGTAGCGGTTGTTGCATACGCCTACGCACTTTCCGCCGCTGAACGCAGCAAGCATGTCCTCGTCGTCAGAAGAGTATACCTTATTGATATACAGCTTGCCGAAGACAGACATATTATACTTGAAGTCGGCGGCGTTCACCGTCCAGTCGGGCTTCTCGCCCTCTACCTTCACCGTGAGCTGCAGAGCCTCCACCACGTTGTTGTCGCCACGCAGATAGAGCGTCTCGTCGTATGTGCCGATGTTCAGACTCGGGTCGATAGTCAGCACGATGTCCTCCGACGCTGTCGGGTCGATGGTGCCGCTTGCCGGTTCTGCCTCAAGCCATGAAGGAAGGTTCTCTACGGTGAAGTGTTCGATTGAACCGCCGTTGTTGAGTGCCTTCACCTTGATGGTCTTCTCCTCGTTGAGCTTCTTCACTACGGTGAGAGCCCGGTCGCTCCACTTCAGCTGGTTGCGGTCGATGAATGCGCTCCATGTTATCGGCGAGAGAATCTCGTTGCCGTTCTTGTCGCGCACGCCGTCCACCGTGAACTTCACGATAGTCTTCTCTATGCGCTCGTAAGGCTCCTTCAGATTGATGATGAGCGCGTCGTTGTTCACTACGAAGTCGTAGAGCAGCTTGCTCTCCGGTCCCTTTGCCTTGACGGGTGCAGAGGTCTTGGTCTCGACATCGCCGCCTACCGCAACTGCGTCAGGCACCTGCTGCGTCGGGTCAGCCTGCTGCTTCTGGTCTTTCAGAGAGAACTGCAGTTCCTTCACGCCCTGCCATTCGATGTATGTCTCAAACGGATAGTAAGCCAAGAGTCCCTTCTCAGTGCCGTCAAGACGGTTGCTGTTGCCGTTCTCCACGAGCGTTTCGCTCTTGTAGAGATTCCATACACGCACCTCGTCAATCTCGCCCTTGAAGAAGTTGTCTGCCTTCTCCTGCTGCAGGTTGTCGGCAGGAGTCCACACACGAGCGCCGAGATGTATGTAAGCCGCAGCTATGCCACCAAGGTCGGCTGCCTCGAAGTAAGTGTTCAGCTTGCCGTCCACGTATATCTGTCCGCGTCCGCTTGTACGGTTGACAGCTACAGCTACGTGGTGCCAGTCGTTGTCGGCGTAGCTACCGTCGCACGCCACACGCACACCGTTGTTGTGGAACACCAGACGGCCTTCCTCCAGATTGAGAGCGAAGAGATTGAGCGAACCGCCCATGTCCTCGCCGTCGCCGCGTCCGTTAGAGATGATGGTAGCCGTCTGCTGAGCCTCGTCGGCCTTGAACCATGTCTCGATGGTGTAGTCCATGCTGTTGTCTACGACACATGAACTGCCCGAAGAGAGCTTCAGATACTGGTCCTTACCGTTGAACGCTGCTGCGCGTCCCTCGGGGTTAGCCCATTCGCCGCCTCGCATCTCAAGGTTAGCACCGTGTGCCTTGTCGGCAAGAACGCTGCCCTTAGCTTCTGACATAGGATAGTAAGCAATGAGATTGCTTTCGGCTCCTGAGAGCATTGTCAGCGAGTTGGTCTGCAGACGTGCTGGTGTGACTACCTTGTCCCAAATACGGGCGCCGTGCATCTTGCCTGCGAAGTGTCCGCTTCCGTCTACGCTGGCTCCGAACACGTAAGCGCCCTCGCCATTGTACTCGCCCACCTCAGCTGCGCTGATAAGCTGTTCGTAGTTATAGTAAGCCGACACGTTTCCTTCATTATTATATACAAGAGCCACGTGTGCCCATGTGCCCTGCTCGTAGTCGAACGCCTTGTCGCTGACGATGGTCTTATCAGCCACCTTCACCTTCAAGCGGTTGTCGCTCGTCGTTGCAAGCTCTATCGCACTGTTGGCGTTGCCCTGGCTGAAGAGCACAGCGTCCTGAGGCTTGTCTGCAAGAGTCCACATCTCGATGGTGAGGTTCTTGCCACTCCAGTTGCGCTGGAACTCAGACACGAGTTCGTCGTTCTTTCCGTCAAGACGTACGCTTACGCTATGGTCGGTCTGTGCGCCGTTGCGTATACCTGTCACCGAGAAGTTGTTGTCGGTGAGGAGTCCGTCGGCTATAGGCTCGTTGAATGTGAGCTTCACCTCGTCGTTGACCGTCAGTACACCATTAGCTGGCTGAGCGCTACCGAATAGGCGCGGGTTATACATATCCTTGATGCCGCTGTGTACGGCAGAATAGTTGTATACCTCTTCATTGTTGATCATGCTCGTACCTACAGTGCGCAGGTCGTAACGCTGATCCTGCTGGTCGTCCATAAACCAGCGATACTTGATAGTACCGGCATCAGCAGCCTTGATCATCTCTGCATTCATACCATTCTTCACTGCCTGGTCGAAGAGAGTCTGGTCGTTGTAGTAGCTCATGAGCGTTGTCCAGTCGTTGTCGCTGCCCGACGACGGCTTGAACTGAAGCATGATGCGATGGAAGTTGTCATAGTTCACATCGAATCCGTCAATCACTACGTCCATGTAATGCTTCTGCACGCCGTTCACCTCCGCTGTTGCCAACTTGGTGTTGTATGTCCAGTTGTCGGTAGGCTTCTTCAGGTTCACGTCAGTAGCCGAGGGAGTGAAGTGTACGCTGAACGTCACGTCGTCATATATTTCATCCTGGAAGTCGGTGGGGTCACACTGACACTGCGACTGAAGCATCAGTCGGAGATTGTCGTAGTTCATCACCGAACCCTTGCGCACCTCGAGTGTCTTGGTGAGTGTTCCGCCTGCCGGTACGAGCAATGCTCTGCCGTTGCCGATCGGTGCGCCATCGATGAGCAGCTGTGCTCCGTTAGGATTGCTGGCATCGTCAATAACGAGGTTATACCAGTTGTCGTCCTGCGACTCAGAGTTGTTGCGCAGATAGAGCGTGAAGTAAGCCGACTTGCCAGAAGGAACATTATCGATGAAGTCCTTTTCAACGGTTATCTCCGGAACTTCCATCTGAACGGTAGCCTCATTGATGACGTGCTGTCCCGGTTCGTAATACTTGGTCTTGTATTCGCCCTCGAACGGACAAGACGTAGCACCGCCACGGGTCTTGAAGATGAATGTAGAGAAGGTCTGTCCCTTTTCATCCTTCATGTCCTTGTACTTGATGTACTGGTCGCCGTTCTTGTATCCTGCCTCGCGGCATACGTCTACAGAGATGTAGTCAGAGCCTTCCTCTGCGAGCACGTAGCCCTTGCAGTGGCGTGCAGTTTCCTCAGTTGAGAACTCGCCGCCGTGTTCAGTGGTAAGGCTCTCGTCTACAGTGAGCACCATACCAGTGCCATTGAGTGTCCATCCGAAGTTGTTGGTGAACTGAGCGCCAATCAAGATAGAGAAGCGTTGAGTCTCCGAGCGTCCAACCTCATACTCCTCAGAGTATTCGTAAGAAGCACCGCCCTGGAACGAATGGTTCTGCATGAGTTCTGCCTTCACCTTCTGTTCCTCGTTATTGCGAAGCTGCATCTTCCAGTTGTCAATCGACTGATTGAGGAACATGATAGTATCCTCCTTCAACGGCTGTCCTGCCGGAGTGTAGATCTTGTAACTTGGTCCGTCAATCGGGTCGGTGGCATTGGCACCCTTAAACACCTTGTCGTTGTTGCTCTTGCCGAAGTTAGGATCGTCAGCTGCCAACTTCGAAACGTATACTGGGAGTTTGGTGTTGTCAGCCATTGCCTGGAAGTCGATACCTTCAGCTGGCTGATGCAGCAACTTGTTGCGTACATCCTCAAGTTTAGGCAACAGCACCTGCTCGATGTGCACCTGCGGATAGGTGAACATAGTGCCATACTTCTGCGAAAGTCCCAGACCAGTAGTCTTCACAAGCAGATATTCACTGTTTTCGGGAGTAACATTGCTGAACAGTTCGTATTCTGAAGGATTGGCCTGATACATCTCACGTGTAGTAACGGCGATGTTTTCGGTCTTGCCTACACCGATATTGGTAGAATAGCCAACGAAGAGGTCGCCGTCGCTTCCTACATACTGCGGGTCGCTACTTGTCTCGAAGCGTGTGGTAGTGGTCATCGTCTTAGTGTCAGAGTCTGTACCACCGATTGTCTCACTGTGAGAAGCACCGAATGAGAATTCGTTCTTCACGTCGTTCTCGTACACCACTCCGGCACCAAGACCGGTGAAGGTGATGACCTTGGCACCAACCTTTGCCTCGTTGTTCAATACTCCCTCGTTAGTGACATTTCCCTCATATGTACTTGTAGAAGTAACTGTCACACCCTTCTCAAGATAAGCATAAGAGTTGCTTCCCGGTGGGTCGCGCAGCACGAAGAGCACCTTGTCGGGTCCGTTCGTAACGAAGTCCGATCCCAGAGTCTTTGCACCAATTACGATAGCCTTAGTATTTCCCTTGCCGTCAAAGCCACCCTTCCAGTTGATTGTTGTAGAAGATGTGCTTTCGCTGTTTTCGCTGTAGGTCATATCCATAGCTGCTGAGCGCAGAGCCGAAGTCATTTCCGGGTTGTTAACCTGGAAAGTCCATTCAGCCTCACCGTTCTCGTCAGTAGTGATGTCTTCTTGCGTTCCGTACGCAATGTCGCCTCTACTGAATGACAGTTTAGCCTCAGGCGTTGGCACGATGTCCTCCTTAACGCCATCCTTACGTCTGCCGTCCTTATCCTTATATTCGTACACCTCCGCTGTGGTGATGTGATAAGTGACGTATTGTCCCTGCTCATACACCGGCACGCCGAGTGTGTAAGGCTGTGCAGCATTATCAGGATTGTAGGTCTTTACCTTTATAGTCTTTGTTTGATCGAGGGTAGCGATGCTGAGTTCTTCCTTTCCGAAGAAGTCCTGAAGCTTACCCTTCACCTTCTCCTTCACGATGATTGACGGAGTGTAGCGCTTGATGAACTGCTGCTTCTTGTTGTAATATACAGTGTCGCTGCAATTGACATACTTGCCCTGCGTAGAGATAGAGTCGACATAAGCATTCACCTCGCTCTGCTTTGCAAACTCGTTGCTCAAGTTGAGGTCGTCGCCACTGCCCGGGATTTTGTCATGACCAGGCACTACTACATTAATCTTATACTTCTCAGGAATGAGGTCGGCATAGAACTCACCCGTTTCTGCGTCAGGATAGATAGTAATCTTGTTGCCATTGTAAGCTACGCGGTTCTGGTGCTGCTTGCTTACGTATGCGCCCTTGACGTGATTGAGTGTAGTCTCGCGAGCTTCAGTTGTCATCTTGTAATTATCGTTCGGATAGGTGAGTTCGATGCGTACGTCGTCAGCGAGGTTGTTCTTCGAGAGCGAGTGACCCACGGGGAGCGCCTCCTGCTTCTTACCACCAGCTACGCGTCCGATGTAGCGTACGGTTGTAACGTCAAAGATTTCGAAGCCGCCGTCGTCGTCCTGATAGTTGCGGTCGGTGCCGTCGGTGTTGGTCAGCTTGCCGCCGTTCTCGAACGTATGGTTGGCAAGCACAGCCTTCACCTCGTGCTGTCCTACGGGCACGCTGATAGTGAACTGTCCGTGCGAGTCGGTCTTCACAATGTTGCTCTTGCCGTCCATTACGGTGACGCCATCCACGGCGAACGACACGCCCTCAACGGGCACGTTGCCACCCTTATACATCACCTTACCCGAAATGTTGAACGACGACTTATCCGTGAAGTTCACGGTGTGGCTCTGTGACTGCGAGTTGATGAGGCGCAGCTCCTTAGCCGACGCAAACTGATGTATGCCAAGAGTAGGCACAATCATATAAGTGGTTCCGTTGCCGGTGTAGGGCAGCGAACGAATCTGGTATGAACCGTCTACAGCTGTGTAGCTGCTGTAGCCGAGCTGTGCAGAAGTAGGAATGTCTTTCGAACTGATAGTAACATCCGTAGCCACACCATGGTTCATGTTGTACTTGGTGCCCTTGTACGATATGTCGTAGAAGGCGTTGTCTACCGAATAGTCGAAGGTGTAGTAAGCCTGCAGGCCGTCCTCATTACCTACGATATAGCGGTCGTAGTCGTTGGCGAGGGTGTCAGCATTGAGCGCCTTGTTCCAGATACGAACTTCGTCGATGGCTCCGGTGAAGCCTTCACCAATCACCACCTTATTGTCGTTGCCCGTAATCTGAGCCGTACGCTTGGCTTCTGCCACTGCCTTACCGTTTATATATACAATAAGGTGTGTAGCACTTGCCACGGCTGAGAGATGCACGAACTGTGCCGAAGAAGCGTAGTCCTTGAGTTTCTTCGAAGTCTTCAGTGTCTGAGAGCCTACCGTGAACTCAATATACTGGTTGTTGTATGCCAGCTTGTACATGCCCGGCTTCTCGATGATAGTACCTTCCTTGTCTGCTCGTACCCATGCCTGGAGTGTTGCAGCCTTCGTAGCGTCCTTCAAGAGCGACTCGTTGTCGACGGTAAGCTTTGACGCACCGCTGAAAACGTACGACTTGCCGGGAACGCCAGAGCCTTCGGTAGGCTCAGCTGTAACCTTTGCTCCAGCCACTGCCTGTCCGTTTTCGAATGTTACGCGGCCGTAGATGTCGCCCGTAGGTGTGCGGAAACCAACGTCAGTAAGTTCCTCGTCGCTCTCAAGCAGATTGCCAGAGCACATCACCTGTCCCTTGATACGATAGTCGTAGACAATGCCGGGAATGGCGTTCACGTCGTTATAGTAATAGTCGTTCTGAGCCTCGTTGCCCTCAGTAACGGCTATCTGCTTATAGTCTGTATCAGGAGCGCCATGCTCCTTGCGGTTGATTACGAAGCGCTCAAAGTTGCCCTTGCTGCTCCATGCCAGTTCCACGCGATCAGAATAATATCCCTTGCCGGCTGTGAACGCAACAAGATTGCCTATGCTTGTGGGCATGATTGACTCCGGAGCAGCCACCGTAGGCAGAGTGCCGTAAGCCTCGGCAGGCTTCACAGTAAGGCGGTAACGATATTCGTTGCACACCATTATCATGTCGTCAACATACTTGCCGCTGAGGAATTCTTCCTTCGACAGCTCAATGTTGTCAGTAGTATTGGTCGTAACGTTCACACGTGTAAGCACCGCTTTGGTGCCCGGACTCCAGATGTCGCCCTCAGTCTGCCAAGTGATAGTGGCAGTCTGGTCGTCTTCACTAAGCTTAGCATGTACAGAACCTGCCGTAACATTGCTGTGCTTTGCAGAAGCCGAGAGAGAGGTCTGCTTGCTGAAAGCGTTGTTCCATACATCAGAGTTGCCTGTATGCGAACGCTTAATGCTGAATTCATAATTCAGGCTCTCGCCTAAAGGTACGTCAAACTCATAGCTGTATGCTGTCTTACCAGCCATATACTTGATATTCTGTGTGGTTGTCTCCACAGCATTTGTCCCCCTATTCGTACTCTTGATTGTGAGCACCATATTGTCCTCAATGCAGTTCTGCGTCGGAGCCGCACTGAGATTCCAGTTCACCTTCGCCTTGAGCGTCACCTGATCATAGTTGGCGCTGATTTCCTTCACCTGCGGATAGGCAGGACGGGTGTTATTGGCAGAGCTTGATGTCTCGTAAATTACCTTATTGTTATAAGTCGGCTCGTAGTGCTGTATAATCTTGTATTCAGACGGATTGTCAAGATTCAGACTCTCCACTGGGATAAAGAACTCTCCACTGCTATAAAGACTCGCATCGATAGTGGAGATGTTTGGCACGGGGTCACCGTTTGAATAGCAGAGTCTGAAATGTCCCTTTTTGTCAATGGAGTTCTGCTTTGCCGTTCCGTCTTTTTTCCATGCGATGACATAGCCAGGCTTATTCCCATTTACGCCATAATAGGCATTTGTGATTATAGTCGGCGTACAGCCGAAATGGGTGTCTACGGTTGCAGTGAAATCAACGTCCTGATCCGTCGCCGTTTTCAATTCGCGCCACCATACTCCCTTGTATTTTACAAATACGTCTGTTCCGATTCGGTCCTGTATCAGCGGAATGGTGATCTTAATGAAATAAGATCCCTTGTCGCCATCTGTTTTTCTGAAACCAAGCCATTGTACGTATTTCTTGTCGATTCCCGTGACCTGATCTGAGTTAGGGTCATAGCTTGTCCACTGGTCTTTCGGACCTTTGAGATGGATGTCGTATCCAGCCACACTGACATCAAGCCAACCGTCATCACGACAGAATCCGCAATGGCCGGATCCTGCTCCACCCCACGATTGGTAAACGCGGATGTCGAGTACGATAGTGGCATTTTCCGCATCGTACCATTGACTTATCCAGCTGTCCTGCCAATCGTCATACGCCGACGCCTTCTGCACTGAGAACGCCATCAGCATCATGACACAAAGGAAGAACTGCATGAACCTTCCCGCGGACGTTCGCATGGAACGCCGCGTAGAAACAGAATTACTTGCAACCCGCCCGTCCAAATATGGAGGATGTTGCTGTTGTCTTCTTTTTTTCATTTTCAGATGTTTTGATTATTGTATATGATTTGATTTGATCTTATCTTTATGCAATAGAGTTATAGGTACGTTTCTTTCATAGGGCAAATTTAATGTTTTTCATTAAAATTAAGTGTCTGATTCGTGTGCGTAAATGTCCAATTCATATAAAAAAGGTGTCCACTTCCTACGAAGTAGACACCTTACAGAGGGTTTCTCAGTAGTTTTTTATGAGTTTTTGGCTCTCCATTCAACAGGAGTGCATCCCTCCTTTTCCTTAAAAATCCTATAAAGATATGACCTTGAAGAGAAACCGCATTCGGCAGAAATGATGTCGTTGTTGTAGTCGGGAAACTCCTTCATCATCTTTTTGGCAGCATTGAAACGTATCTCGCTGAGCCATATACGGAACGTCGTGTTTCTGGCATTGGCTGAAGAATTGGCTCAGTTCGTTTTTGTTGATGTCCAGCGAATGTGACAATGTAAGCATATTGACCGAACTGTCCTTATAGCCCATGTCTGCACACCACTTGTCGAGCGCCGCCTGGATGAAGGCGCTGCGTTCGGCTGAGAGGCGCTGCGCGGACTGCTCACAGTCAGCCGCCGACTGCGAGGCGCAGTTCTCTGCCGTCGTCTGTTCGTCGTCGTCGGTTTCGCCGTTGCCTCTTTCCCTATTCAGCAGCTCCTCGGTAGGTACGTAACAGTTGCCGAACGCCACAAAGTTCACGATGAAGAAAAGCAGTGCGAGGAGACCGACCGGACCTATTATGTACAACGACTTGGTGGAGAGGATGGCGAACGGCATGGATATGGCTATGAGGGAAAGCATCGCGATGCTCGCGCGGGCATATCTTATAAAAGGCAGCATATCCGTGGCTGTCATCGTCTCAAGGAGTTTCTTCCGCTTGTTCATCTCTATTATTATCATGTATATGCAGTAGACAATATTGCCAAAAAAGAGAGCAAGCATCACGTAAAGCCATGCGCCAATGTTCAGGGAGCCGCTAAAGCTGTAGCCCACAGCGAAGGCGGCAAGCATGGCGGCGTATACGGCGGCGCAGATAAGGTTCATCTTACGGCGCTTGGTGTGGGTAGCCTCAATGTTGTAGATAGCCATCGAGAAAAGCGTGAAGCAAGGCAGGTAGACCAGCACATTGATGACGGCTCCCACATCTTCGTCCGTGGCGCGGAAGCCGAAGTACATCTGCAGGAAGAAGTGTACCGCCATAAAAAGCAGGGCTGCGAATATCATCCAGCGCGACCACTCATACCGCCGGTTTATCCATCTCACGTGAAGACGCGTGACGGCAATGAAGAATGCGCAGATAAACATGAATATCAGACATGCAAACTGTAACAAATATAACATAACTCTTCTGGTATATATTAATCGTATCTTTCTCTGCGGATGCGCATCCGCTTATGTTAAGATACGCAAAGTTAAGCAAAAAACGGGAAAACATAAAGAATAAAGAAAAGAAGTTGAGCGTTTTTCTTGCGAAAGAACCGCAACAATGCTGTTCCCGTGGCGTGGTAACGTTGTTACCGTTGCGCGGTAACGATGTTACAGCACCGCGGTAATGACGTTACACCACCGCGGTAATGATGTTACACCACCTGCAAATCAGCACTGCTCTTAGCGCTAAGCATAGGAGGAGGGTGTGTGTCTACACACTCTCCTTTTGTTTTTATATACATAGCAGAATATTTTCAACAAAAAACTCTGCATTTTTCCCATTCGTGTTGTTTTATTTCATATATTTGCAAAATCTCCATATATCTCCCCTTGAACACAGTTCCAGTTATTGCAATAACTTTATTTTCTATAATATATTATTCCGCAGATAATTAACTGCATCCGATAGCAACGCTCGTTTAAACATTTGTTCCTTACGTTTACTCCACTCTTGTATCTCCTGTTCCAAAATATCCAGGACATACCCCATTTCTTTAGTTCTCCAACTCTGCAAAGTAGGGACATTTTCCAAAAGATAATCTACGGAAGCCAATAATTCCAAAGAATAGTTTGAATAATAGCCTCGCAAGAATTGTTTTGTCTTTTCGCAAATCTCGCGTAAGCTGTTGTTCATACATCTATCAATATAATTGATTGCCTCCTGTTCTGCACCATCTATCAACCATATATAATCAAACGGACGGTTCTCCATACCACCCATTCCCTTTATATAACTACCATTCATATGGTAAAGCACATGAGCCACCTTACCACCCGAATAAGGGCCGTAATAATAAGGTTTGAAATCTATTTTAAACAAATCCTTCGCACCAAAGCGCTGCATAAAATAAATCACCTTTTCCGCAGCAAATACAGACGCAAACTCTCCATTTTTGTTCATATCACCAAACATAGAAAGCAGCATAGCGCGAGCCGGTGTTAGTTTCACCCTTTCGGTCTTTAATCTCTCAATGATAACATCAGATGGCTCATATAGCATAATCTCAGAGTCCAGTCCAGCTAAAGCCTCTTCTATCATGTGTTTTACCACAAGCCAATCAAGGCCACCATTATGCGAACCGAGCGGAGGAATAGCAATGGAGCGGATATGACGTGTTTCTATTTCCTTACGTAATGTCACAAGACCTTGTTGGATATATGAGTAGTCAGAGGGCATTTTCAATATTGGCTGATGATTTTTCAGACAAAAAACGTCTAAAAAACAGCAGTTGAGGCAAAGGAAAAGAGAGTGCCCCGGCACTCCCTTTTCCTTAGCCAATTGCATCGGTTGATGATTTTTAGACAAAAACCTGGATAAACCACAAAGCTGATGAAGTTCAAACTTAACTCCAAGGCAATACTAACTAATCTGAATATTGTCATCAGCCCCCACCTAACCTCCCCCGTATGATAACCCATCCTAACCTTCCCCATGGGAAGGGACAAGCTATTACTAAGCCTAATTGTTTTCAGCCCCCACCTAGCCTCCCCCGAAGGGGAGGGACAGTTACTATCGCTATTGATAAACGATTGATAATCAGACAACTACAAATGATAATCAGACAATATTCAACAGCCAATGGTATCTGTCCCTCCCCTTCGGGGGAGGTTAGGTGGGGCTAAAGTCGGTAAGCAGAGTAACTTGTTCCTTCCCTTTGGGAAGGTTAGGATGGGTTGCCCTTTGGGAAGGCTATGATGGGTTTGAGCACGAGAGGGGCTGATATTCAATACATAGAAACCAGCCATGGGCATTATTCCTCAAATTCAAACTGCGCCACCAGTGGCAGATGGTCGCTGAATCCGTTGGCGTATCTGTATCCGTTGTAGGTTCTGAAAGGTTTCATCCCGCCAAACTTCTCGTCGCTCTCCATAAGAAACGGCAGATCGTTGACGAAGCATCCCTTGAGCCTTTCCCTCATCCTGTGGCTCACGAGGATGTGGTCGATGCTCTGCCACATGCCCTGATATTTATACGTGCCCTTAGCCCCGTGGCTCCCCTTGACGCCAGCTGACACCTCCGACAGTCTGCCGGCCTCAAGAAAGCGTATCGACTTGTCCTTCGACTCATCATTGAAATCACCCGACACGATAATCATCGGGTCGGGGTGTATGCTGCGTATGGAGTCCACCGATGCCATCAGCCGCTGCATCACCTGCATCCTGTATGGCGTTGTCTTGCTTTTGCCCGAGAAGCGGCTCGGCGCATGGAGCACGAACACATGGATGGTGTCGCCGCTCGCCACTTCGCCCGTGGCATACAGTATGTCGCGCGTAGACCGCATCCCCTTCAGCGGTGTCACCCTCAACGGATAAGAGTCAATCAGCCGGAACGACATCGGTGAATACAGCAGCGCCACGTCGATGCCACGCTGGTCGGGCGAATCTGTCATCACATATTCATATTTCGCGTTTCTCAGCAGACCGCGTTTCGTGAGATAGTGCAACACGGAGTCGTTCTCAACCTCGCATAGCGCCACGAGGTCGGGAATCAGGTCAGTGCCCCTTTCGTCCTTGTGTCCACAAGCCAGAATCTCCTTGGATATGTTACCCAGTTTCTTCCAGTATCTGTTGGAGTTCCAGTGGCGCGGACTGTCGCTCAGGTATTCCGTGTCCTGCTTGAGCGAGTCGTGTGTGCAGTCGAAGAGGTTTTCGCAGTTTAGCTGCACGAAGGTGAATATTCCGAGAATCAGCGATGTCAGCATAGTGTGTAGATGTTAAGTTCCAAACAGCCGATGACCGATTGGGATTAATCCCCAAGCAGCCTCAAAACCGATTGTGAGAGTATGCGTTGCAAATATACTTCATAATTGTGGAAACAGGAAATAATCCCATCACCAAGTTACAAATTCCCCCTTTGTCCGTCTATATGATACGGTGGGCAAATTGTCGGTGGTCAGATGACATCCTTGTCGGCTCGTCAACTTGTCCACTCGTTAACTCGTCAACTAAAAAATAACCGTATGTTGCAAAAGAGAGATATAAAGAAATATTTGTCCCTTATCATCGTGTTGCTTTCGATGATGCTGCCCGATGTCGCTATGGCACAAAACCGCTATCGGGTGGGAGTGTGCGACTGGATGGTGCTGAAGCGCCAGAAGCTCGGAGAGTTCAAGCTCGCCAAAGAGCTGGGCTGCGACGGACTGGAGATGGACATGGGTGGACTCGGCAAGCGCGACTCCTTCGACAACAAGATGCGCCAGCCGGAGATGGCAAGGAAATTCCGCCACACCGCCGACAGTCTCGGCATAGAGGTGGGAGCAGTGGCAATGTCGGGCTTCTATGGTCAGAGCTTCGCCCGGAAGAAATCGTGGCGCTGGCTCGTGGAAGACTGTCTCAACACGATGGACGTGATGGATGCCACCGTGGCATTCCTGCCCCTTGGCGGATGCGGCAACAACTGGACCGACTCTCTGCCGCTGCGCCGCGAGATAGTGGAGCGTCTGCATGAGGCAGGCGAGATGGCACACCGCCGCGGCAAGGTGATAGGCATCGACACACCGCTCGACGCCAAGGGCAACAAGCGTCTGCTGCGGGAAATCGGTTCAAAGGGCATAAAGATATTCTATAAGCTGCAGACCGCCGTGGAGCACAGCCGCGACATCAGCAAAGACCTGCGGAAGCTCGGCGGAGACAACATTTGCGCCATTCATGCCAGCAACACCGACGGAGTGTGGCTCCGCCACGACAAGGCGATAGACATGCCGACAGTGAAGCGTACGCTCGACAAGATGGGATGGTCGGGATGGCTCTTCGTGGAGAGGAGCCGCGACGTGACCGACGTGCGCAACGTGAAGAAGAACTATGGAGAGAACGTGAGATATCTAAAGGAAATATTCGGCAAGGAGAAAACCGGCAGATAAGGGCTTATAGATAAGTACACATTATACATATAATCAACTAAGCACACATATATAAAAATATGAAGAAATTATTCGTCATGGCAGCCGCACTAATGGTCTGGGGCACCCTCACCGCCAGTGCAGTAGACCTCGATTCAGCAGGTCGCGACCCTAAGTATGTGGAGACAATCATGCAGCGTTCGCAGAAGGTGACCGACGCACTGAAGATCACCGGTACGGAGAAGGGTACGCAGGTGCTCAACATCGTGGCAAACCGCTATTTCAAGCTCAACGACATATATTCAGAGCGCGACAGCATCAAGGCAGTGGCAAAGACCCTTACCGGCGACGCCAAGAAAGAGAAGATGGAATATGCTGAGATGTTGAAAGACCAGAAGCTCTACAAGAGTCATTTCGGATTCATCGCCGACCTTTCGGTATATCTCACCGATGCAGAGGTGGAGACCGTGAAGGACGTGCTGACATACAATGTAGTGAACGTGACATACACGGCGCAGTGCGACATGATACCCACGCTGAAAGAAGAAGAGAAGGTGCAGATTCTCGCCTGGCTCAAGGAGGGCCGCGAGTTTGCCATCGATGCCGAGAGCTCCAAGAAGAAGCATGAGGCATTCGGCAAATACAAGGGCAGGATTAACAACTGGCTCTCCAAGCGCGGCTACAACCTCACCAAGGAGCGCGAGCAGTGGGCAAAGAGAGTGAAGGCAAGAGGCGGAACGTTGTAATAACCCTGCAAGTAGTCAGAAAAAAGATACATTAAACGTCCTAATTACCGATTTGGGTTAAACACCAAGAATACAAATGGCAAAAAAGATAATACACAGTATCATTCCTCTCAGAGGATTAGGACTGATGGCAGCACTGTCTATGGCAGTCCTGCCGTCGGCAGCACAGAAAAACGGCATCACCGACACCGGCAAGAGCAAATACGCCGTGGTGTCGTCAACACCGCTCAGCGCCGTGAGATGGACCGGCGGATTCTGGGGCGAGCGCTTCGGAGTGTTCAGCGGCACATCAGTGCAGAGCATGTGGGAGACATGGAAGTCTGACACGGGACACGGCTGGAACAACTTCCTCATAGCAGCCGGAGAGAAAAAGGGAAAGCGCCACGGACCACCATTCCACGACGGTGACATGTATAAATGGCTTGAGGCACTGACGGCGGTATATGCCGTGAACAAAGACCCGGAAGTGGGCAAGATAATCGACCGCTTCGTGGAACTCATCCAGAAGTCGCAGCGCCCCGACGGATACCTCCACACTCCAGTCATCATAGCCGAGATGAACAGGCAGCAGAGCGCCAAGGAGGAGGCGAAGGAGAATGAGACCATCGGAACAAAGGTGGGAACGGGAAAAGACGGAGCCTTCGGCAACCGGCTCAACTTCGAGACCTACAACCTGGGACATCTCATCACTGCCGGCATCATGCACAAGAGAGCCACGGGCAAGAACACGCTCTTCAACTGTGCGGTGAAGGCAGCCGACTTCCTCTATGATTTCTATAAGCGAGCCTCCGACGAACTCGCCCGCAACGCCATCTGCCCGTCACACTATATGGCGGTGACGGAGATGTATCGCGAGACCGGTGACCCAAAATATCTGGAACTATCAGAGAAACTCATCGACATAAGAGGCAAGGTGGAAAACGGCACCGACGACAACCAGGACCGCGTGCCCTTCCGCCAGCAATATAATGCCATGGGTCATTCGGTGAGGGCAAACTATCTGTATGCCGGTGTGGCAGACCTCTATCTGGAGAGCGGCGAAGAACAGCTGAAGAAGAACCTCGATGCCATCTGGACCGACATCGTGACACGCAAGATGTATATCACCGGAGCCTGCGGAGCACTCTACGACGGCACTTCGCCCGACGGTACCGACTATAAGCCCGACAACGTGCAGAAAGTGCACCAGAGCTATGGCCGCCCCTACCAGCTGCCACACTCCACGGCACACAACGAGACATGCGCCAACATTGGAAACCTCTTCTTCAACTGGCGCATGTTTGCAGCCACAGGAGATGCTAAATACACCGATGTGGTGGAGAACTGCCTATACAACAGCATACTGCCCGGCATCAGTCTCGACGGAAAGAAATATTTCTATACCAACCCCATGCGCATCTCGGCAGACCTGCCATACAAGCTGCGCTGGCCCAAGGAGCGCACCGAGTATATCAGCTGCTTCTGCTGTCCGCCTAACACGTTGCGCACCCTCTGCGAGGCACAAGACTATGCCTATTCCATCGGCAAGAACGAGATATACGTGAACCTCTATGGCGACAACACCCTCAACACCCGCATCGACGGCATCGGCGATATCGCCATCTCGCAGACCACCGACTATCCGTGGGACGGCACCGTGGAGCTGACCATCGACAAGCTGAAGGGAAAGAAGCAGTTCGGGATACGGCTCCGTGTGCCGGACTGGTGTACCGAGGGAGCCACAATACTCGTGAACGGCGCTCAGCAGACCATCGAGGCAGCCGCCGGCACCTACGCCACAGTGACACGCACATGGAAGAAAGGCGACGTGGTGACACTCAGCATGCCGATGCGCACACGTCTGATAGAGGCAAACCCACTCGTGGAGGAGAGCCGCGGACAGGTAGCCGTGCAGCGCGGACCTATAGTATACTGTCTTGAGAGCAACGACCTGGGCGGTGCGCGAATCGACGACATCGCCATTCCGCTCAACGCCAAGTTCACTCCCGTTGACATGACCATCGACGGCAGCCGCGTGAAGGCACTTGAGGCAGAAGTGATAAACCGCAGCGAGCCGTCGTGGAAGGGACAGCTCTATCGCGAGGCAACGGCAAAGAAGCATACACAGACCGTGCGCTTCATCCCATACTATGCCTGGGGCAACAGAGGAAAGAGCGAGATGACAGTATGGATTCCGGCATCGCTGGATTGAGTAATCTGTCTTGATATGTCAAAACTGCTGACTTCCAGCCCCCACCTAACCTCCCCCGTAGGGGAGGGACTGATACCTTAGGACTGGTTACTTTTACCTCTGGCACGATTTGAGTTTAACCTAAATAGGTCCTCCATAAACGGAGTAACAAACAATAAAAAAATGAATATCAGATCAATAGCCGTAATCCTTTCGGCAATCATCAGTAATATAGCCTTCGCCACCGACATTGTGGTGAAGCCAGGACCCTACGCCATAGAGCAGGCACTGCAGCAGGCAAGAGAGGCGCGCCGCATGGAGGGAGCCAAAGACGTGACCATCCGCCTCCAGGCAGGCACCTACCGGTTGAACCAGACCGTCACGGTAAGGCCCGAAGACAGCGGCACACGCATCATAGCCGACGGCAATGCTGTAGTGAGCGGCGGAGTGCAGATAAAGGGATGGAAGAAGCAGGGCAAGGCATACGTTGCCGATGTGCCCGAGTTCAACGGCCGTCCGCTGGAGTTCCGCCAGTTGTGGATAAACGGCAGGAAGGCAGTGAGAGCCAGAGATGTGAGCGATTTCGAGAACATGTATCGCATCAGAAGCATCGACAAGAAGAACGAGACACTCTATGTTCCGGCAGCAGCCGTCAGAAAGATACTCCATGCCCGTCATGCCGAGATGGTGATACATGAGATGTGGTGTGTGGCAAACCTGCGCATCAAGAGTGTCAGAATACAAGGCGACAGCGCCGCCGTCACCTTCCATCAGCCCGAGAGCCACATCCATTTCATGCACCCCTGGCCATCGCCGATGGTGACAACCGACGGCCACAACTCCGCCTTCTATCTCACCAACGACAAGGCGCTGCTCGACACTCCCGGAGAGTGGTATCTCGATGCCAGGGAACAGAAAGTATACTATATCCCGCTCAAGGGCGAGAATATGGCTACGGCAGATGTTGAGGCTCCAGCCGTGGAGACCCTGCTCCGCGTATGCGGCACACCCGACAATCCCGTGCGTGGCGTCACCTTCGAAGGCGTCACCTTCAGCCATGCCACATGGATGAGACCATCCGTCAGCGGTCATGCCCCGCTCCAGGCAGGCATGTATATGACTGAGGCATATAAGCTGAGACCAAAGATGATACGCCCCAACGGCGACCATAAGCTCGACAACCAGGGATGGGTAGGCCGTCCGGCGGCAGCCGTCAGCGTGGACTGTGCCGAAGACGTGGACTTCCTCCGCTGCACCTTCGAGCATTGCGCCTCTACGGGAGTGGAATTCCATGAATATACCAAGGGCGGAAACATCAGCCGCTGCACCGTCCGAGACATCGGCGGCAACGGCATATTGGCAGGCAGCTTCGGTCCCGACACCCATGAGGCACATCTGCCATACAATCCTTCAGACTCGCGCATTATCTGCACCGGACTGACAATCGACAACAACCTCATCACCGACGTGACCAACGAGGACTGGGGATGCGTGGGAATCGGAGTCGGATTTGTGCGCGACATCAGAATCCTGCACAACGAGATTTCCGAAATCTCATACACCGGCATCAGTATGGGGTGGGGATGGAACCAGCAGCCGTGCTCCATGGCAAACAATCTCATTAGCGGCAACCTCATCCACCACTACGCCAAGCACATGTACGACACTGCAGGCATCTACACCCTCGGTTCGCAGCCCCACACGCTGATAGAGGGCAATGTGGTGAGAGACATCTATACTCCCGGCTATGCCCACGATCCCAACCACTGGTTCTATCTCTACACCGACGAGGGATCATCCTGCATCACCGTTAGGAACAACTGGACTCCGGCAGAGAAATTCCTCAAGAATGCCAACGGCCCGTGCAACACATGGGAAAACAACGGTCCTGCCGTTGCCGACAGCATCAAGGCGAAAGCTGGAATCCAGAAGCAATGACGCCCCGACGGACAGATTGCTTTTCTGCCATAGCGTCAGCAGACTACAGTCCTGCTGCCGTCCGGCGTCAGACATGGATAAAGACAATCCAAACATTCTTCATAATAACCTGTTGGTTTTTGCCGTGAGGCAATAATGTATCATGGGGGCCCTCACATTGCGTGTGGCTTTTTGTTTGCTGTAGTGTTTCGTTGATTGCCAGACATTCATTCAAGTCGTAATTTTCCCCCACAGCGTGGGGAACGAATCCCCCTAATGTGGGGTTTCATTCCCCACGCTGTGGGGAATTTTCGTAGTGTATCTGTCTGTATGTGTTCTGCGAAATTGTTCAGGATGTATAGAATCAAGTGATGATGGAATAATTGACGGAGGTCGTCTGGCCTCCCAAAGAAAACGACCAGGTTACCGTAATGCTGCAATCCGGATATTCCAATAATCCCAAATCGGTCATTAGGGCTTGCATGGATTTTGTTTTTTAGAAGAGTGGATTTTGTTTGGCTTTTAATGAGTAATAGCGGGCTATTGCGAATTAAAAACGAGCAAAAGACGCCTTATAAAAAGCAAAAGACTGCAAGCAGTTATTAAAATTATACATTAAACGGCCTAATGACCGATTTGGGATAATAATATGGATTGCTTTTTTCCTACAGTAACCTGGTCGTTGTTTATCGCCAAACGTTCATTAGGCAGTTTGGGGATTTTATGACTGCTTGCAGTCTTTCGTTTTTTATAAGATCTCTTTTGTCAGTCAGGAGGTTATAAACCGGCTTTGATCTCCCATTCCCCTTTTTCAGAAGTAACCTTGATGATATTGACACCTTTGACATTCTGCAATGGAATAGAAGCCAGATGACTGTCAGGACGGGCAGAGTTGATTCTGCGGCCGGCAGCATCGTATACTTCAATGGCGGTAATCCTCTCGCCACCCACGGTGGCAAGGTTTATGTATCCGGCGTTGCGCTCCATTATTATGCCCGGCTTCTTTATCATGCTCTGGCTGACAGAGGCAGAATTCTTGTCGTCAGTAATACTGAGCACGTGCCATCCGCCATTTGGCTTTAGGCTCGACATGGATGCAGAACCAAGCATCAGTCTGCCGTCAAGAACCTCAAGATTTCTTACGCCATACTGCTGAGCATTGTTGAAGCCGTTCTCGGTGATGTATTTCGGAGCCTCTTCCTCGTCGGTCATGCGCAGAAGTTCAAAACCCTCGTCACTCGCGTCAAGGCCAGTGAGCAGTTTCGACAGTGTGGCAAAGCTTGCGTCGCCCACGAGGTTCGAACCTGCAGCATCGGCAAGGTTAGACAGGTCCATCGTACCTACATACATATTGCCGTCATATTCCTGGATTGCCCATATATATATGGTCCAGAGGTTTCCAAAGCCTCCTCGTCCCCACTTGGCTTCCAGTCCGCTAGGTTCCAGTTCCCAATTTTCAATTTTTCCTTCCTTGTCGTATACAGGTTTCGGGTTCGTAGTGTCACCATAGAGCAACTCATAGTTGTTGTCTTTGTCGATGCGCCAGAACGACGGTGTGCGGTAGTTGCCGAGAATGAAAGCCAGGGCGTCAGGCGAGGTCAGGGATCCGTATGTTGACTGTGCCGTAGAGAGCGCATAATAGTTAGGACAGAACACTCCCCAATACAGATGGTTGCGCCACTCATGGAATCCGGCGACGGAGGTAATCGAACGGCCGAGCGTTTTTGTCGGCTCCGCCACATCACTTGTCCATACTTTAGGCCACATCTCGCTGTCGATGCTGACTGGAGTGAAGCCTCCTTCAGGAATTTCCGGACTGACATGAACGGCAGACACCGTTGCCCACGTTCCTATATATATGCGGTTGTTGAAACAGGCAAGTTCTGCCGCCTCGTTGTCTACGAGTCCCACAATATGGAATTTCCACGGGTCATTCTTGTCGCCATACCAGCGGAGCAGTGCACCGATCTTCTTGCCTGTGGTAGGATGCGTTATGCCCACGGTGACATAGAGAACATTGTTTACTACTCGCCATCGTCTGACGTTCACCACCTTGCATCCGTCAACGTCGCTCAGGCTGCTGGCTCCCAGAATGCGGTCGTTGTCGGCATCGTATGCCACGAAGGCAGCCGAAGCCTTGGAGTCCCAGTCGCTGGCATACAGGCCTGGTCCGCCGAAGAACACTACGCCGTTAAGGATGCCGCAGGAGCGCAGTCCCTGACAGTTTTTCAATATCGGATATTCATCTATCGACGGTGTTATGTCGGTGACGATGCCCGATTTCGTGTCATAGCTGTATATGCGAGGCGGACGTATGTCGGCATACTTGCTGTTCTCATCGCCGTCGGCATAGGCTTCCTTGGCATAAGCCGACTGTCCGTATTCGCATGCCCAGCACTTGTTTTCGTATGGCACATTGTCGCCCACGCCCGGCTGCACGAAACTGCCATAGCCTTGCATGCAGAGATAGTTGTTGTTGGTAGACCAGTAGAGTTTGTCTTTGTATGTACCCATTCCCCATACGTAGGAGCCGTTGCGCTTGCCGATAGCGCCGTTGCTCTCCAGCTCCTCAATCTCCTGCAAAGACAGTCCGGCGGGAACGTATTTGTTCTTCTCGTTTGCCAGACCGTAATAGGCCTCGTCAATCGGTGCCTGGTATATGGTGTCAACGGTCAGTCCGTTGTCATAGTCCACATTCGGACGCACACGGTTTTCTATCTGGAATACATAGAGCGGATACACCTTCTTCATATATTCGAGCATTTTTGTCAGGTCAGCTCCGGTAATCCCTAACTTGTCCAGCATCTCAAGCAACTTGGCCAGCACGTCCCCATTGTCATTAGGTGTGTCTCCGTTGCCATAAGATTCTTTCATGGCAAGCTGATGGATTTTCACCAGTGCTTCACGGCCGCTGGCTGTATCAAGCTTAGGCCACAGTGTTGTGACGAAATGTACAAACGGTCTGCTGTCTCCCGTCTTGTCGTTTAGTGAGATGACAGAGCAGAAGTCTTTCACCTCTGTTCGTTGAGGCATACTGATGTTTCCACCGAGTGCCCCGGCCGAAGTCATAAGTCCTAAAATACTTATGATGATGTTTTTTCTGATTTTCATAATGCCCTTATGAATTTAATTGTGACAAATAGTTTGTTGTTCCTGCAAATTTATGGAAATTATCAATACATTACAAAAGTATGATGTTTTTTTTTCTTATCATGAATGTCGTGTGAGAATGTTTTTTTTGTTTGCCGGGTAAATGTCTTTGAAACGATAATGAATCAATCATAATTGGTTCATTGGGAACTGACCAATTTGACAAGGCAACATTGGATGCCTTCCTGACAGTACAATTGTTTCTATCTATTCTTTCCCGACAATCAGATTGTGAACACGCGAGTTCACAATCTTAATTGGTCTCACATACGCAGATTGCTTTCATTGCCCATACATGAAGAGGTGTGCTCACGACTCCATCCTATGAATCGGATTATTGCGTGTATAGTTACAATATGTGCCTTTTTGTCTAAACAAATCATAATATTTGTGCAAGTACTTTGCTCTTTGGAATTATTTTATTAATCTTGCATACAAATTTTGTAGCTTTAAAGAATTGCCTATGGCTGAAATCAAATATCAATATGCCTATGATGAAAGCAAAAATTTGGTTTCTATCAAAGATATCACTAAGGAAAACCGTAACCAGCATCAATATATTTGTATAGGTTGCGGTAATCCTTTACTGCCTCGTGCAATCGGAAGTAAATATCGAAGACCACATTTTTATCATAAGGAGCTTGTAGACTGTTCTGGGGAAACCTATCTACATAAATTAGCCAAGAAACTAATAAAAGAGAAATTTGAAAACTCCGAGAAGTTTGAAATTTCATACCCAGTTACATGTACATGCCAAAACACTAACTGCCAATTAAGAAGTGACAAGTGCGAAGATAAAAATCAAGTACGTATATGTGATTTGAAGCAAGATTATGACACTTGCACAGAAGAAGCAGAGATAAATGGGTTTATTGCAGATTTACTTTTGACAAATAGCAAATCAACGAATTTAGCACCTATTCTGATAGAAGTTTGTGTCACCCATGCTTGTGAGGAAGAAAAAAGAAGCTCAGGCCTAAAAATAATAGAAATTAAGATCAAGAATGAAGAAGACATAAACGCTCTTTTAAATATGGAAGTTTGGGAGGAAACTCATGAATGTCGTTATGGCGAAAAAGAAGTAAGCGGTCCATTGGAGTTCATAGCCTTTAAACGTACTTTAAAAGAACCGGTGGAAATAGGAATTGCCCGCTATGTATTTGGTAAATTTGAAAACCAACAGAATGGATATATAACATTTGTAAATTGCAGAATTGCCCATAATAAAGTAAGAAAAGACTCCTTGTGTGAATTGAATTTATCAGGAGATTATCAGTTTCAAAATGATTATAATTCCCTCTTTCATTCCCTCTTAATATGGATGTATAAGCACTACAATGTTAGACGTTGCCTAATATGCAAATTTTACTACGCTACTATGTATGAAGAGCATCCAATTTGCCGATTGAGTAAAAAATATGGGAAGCCCAAATTTCCCCAAATGGCAGAAGCAGAAAAATGCAGCAGTTTCCATATTAATGACAACCTTTATATGTTGGACAAGCTTGATTTTGTAGAAGTCAAGAATCCTCCTATAAATAGAGGTGACGATTTTTATGTTATTGTTGCAGGTAGCAGTTCCTTCCGTAATTATGAATTGCTCAAAGAAAAATGCGATTATTATCTTTCTGGAAAAATGAAAACCAACAATGTCGTAATCTTGTCTGGCACCTCAAACAATACAAAAGAAATGATAACACGGTATTGTGTTGAAAATGGTATTGTATCGGAACAATTCGAAGCTGATTGGCACATCTATGGTAAAGATGCACCTAGAATCTGTTCTGCAAAAATGATTGAAAAAGCAAATGCGGTCATAGCTTTTTGGGATGGCAGAAGTACATATACAAAGATGTTGGTAGACATGGCAAAAGAGATACATATAAAAACTGCAGTAGTTCCATTTAAAGCTGAAAAGATGATAGATTATTCAGAGTATTATGAGTAAAAAGAGGGTGTGTCAAAAGTCGCAAGTGGTACGCCCCGAAGGAGCAATTTGGGCTTTCAGCTCGCATTGTTTGAGTTTTGACACACCCTCACGCAAGTAACGCTCTACCAAATGTTTTTTATGTTTATTGCCGTATATATTTTACGAGGGCACATCGTGCCACTGCTTTACATATAGACAAAGCTGTCGAGAGCTTGCTCTCGTAAGGCTTTATCTATATGTAAGGCAAGTCGAAGACTCGGAAAATATATACGGGGTTTTATCGGTTTTTGTCAAAGCCCTGCCATATACTCACATAAACCTCCCCGATAAACTCCAGTTTATATCTCTCCAGCTATCGGAGAGCCCGAAATAGTAGTCTCTGTATACAGTTAAGGCTTAACAGCCTCAACCGTGTATCCTTTTTCCTGCAGCAACTTAAGCACGCCCTTACTGCCAGGCAGGTGTCCGGCACCCACAACAAACAAGGTTGGGGCAGCCTTCATGATGGCAGGCATACGACTTGCCCAGTCGAGGTTGCGGTTGTCGAGCAGCTGTGCCATCTCTTCAGGAGTGCTGTCGCACGTTGTGTTGAACTTCTCGTTCATAAGGTCAAGCAGAGCCTTGACGTCCTGTGCGTAGTAAGCCTTGACCATGCGCTCGGTAAACTGGGCATAATAGTCGAGGTTGTTAAGGAAGCAGTCGAGCTGCTGGATCTGTCTTTTGAGCGGCGCGCCGTACAACAGACTTGCCTGGAACGACAGCGTCTCAAGTCCGCCTACAGGTTCGTTGTTCTGCTTGGCCTGCTTTTGGAAGTACTGGTCGATAAGGTTTGTAGGGTCGAACTCGCCCATGTGAGCCTTGAGATACTGCAACACCATAAGCTGTGTGAGCAGCGTGGCGGGCGACATCTTGCCCATCTGCTGAGCCACCATAGGGTTGCTTAGACCTACACCCATATAGTCTACCAGCACCGCATCAAGCTTTTTGTACTGCTCGGGGGTTAGCACCGTCTTCAAGGTCTTGCCCTCCGGCAGGAGCATGTGCTTCTGCATAACCTGCATACTGTCCGGGTTTAGCATAACATCAAAATTCAATTCGCCATACACCTGGTCGGTAGCGTCGAGCGCCTGGCGCACACCGGCAACCTGGTCGACAAAAGGCGAGTTGGCAAAGTGGAAGGTACCGAAGACGTACGACGGCTTTTTAAGGTCGGCACCCGACACGCGATAAAGCAACTGAGCGTTGGCGCTAACAGCCGAAACCAACACAAATAAGAGTGAAATTAAGATTTTCTTCATATTATTTATTGTTAAATGACCAACAAAGTTTTGTACTAAGGATGTTTTTACGTATTTTTACAAATGCGTCACATATATTTTAATATAATGACACAGCATCTTTTCATCATTCGCGTATAGATCTTTCCAAGGTTAACTCTGTACCAACAGACGTTCTCAATGGATATTTCTCTTCATAGTCAGCAAAGCGAAAATCACTTTCTACCAATTTTAGCTTCATCGAATTATTCGTATATGCGGTAATCTCAAATTTATAACTAAAGTCACTATCTACCCAAAAATACCATGCGTCATGGTCTACTTTATTATCAATAAAGACCTGACTGTTCTTAGATGGAAGATAAGGACGTAAATCGCAAGTAATATTTAATTGTGAGCGATATACCTCTTGATAGTTCGATTCTTCTGTAGCGAATTTCGAAATGTTTATTTTCCCGATATGAATTCGATTGGCAGATGTGGGCTCAATACCCAAAAGTCCACATTGTTCTTTCAGTGTCTTGTCATTAACATTTTCCAAAAAATAATATGGGCCGACATATTCTCCATCCCGATGCGTCCAACTACAGCTTTGCCTATCATTCAACACCAAAACAATTCCATCCCAATTTTGTGAGGTGGATTTTGTTACATACCAAGTTCCTTTAATGTCGGAAATATCAATTGTAAGATTATTCTTAACCTGTTCTTCATTATCGTCATTAGATGAAGAGCAGCCGGTCAGTAAAGCTGAAATCAAGAAAAATATCCAGTAATTGAATGTCATTACTGCAGATAGGTGTTTCTTATATTTCATCAAGTTGTTGGTTGTCATGTTTGTTTGTATTTATACGGTCATTATAATCTATGTGTAAATTGTAGTTATATGGAGCACGGATCCAAGATTCTTCATCCTGTGTTATGAAAAGGTCGATTGAACCATTTATTTCATCTTCATCATTTGCAGAAATAAATCTAACAGATTCCTTTCCGTCCTGTGTTCCAACATACATATCTTCAGAGTCAGAACCATATTTTATAGATAGCAAGTTTTTGACTTTAGAATACTTTTGCTCTGCTATATCTTCGGAAACACCGCTGACCACAGCTTTTGCCCTATAGACTATCTTTGTCTTTGTATCATAAAAAACGAATATTGCTACTTCGTTCCCTACAAATGTACCTTTGAAAGCTCGTGTTCCATTAGGGACACTAGAACCGGTAAGTTTATCGTATTTACAACCTTTTGCAACCAATTTCGCTTGGAATTGTGCGATTGTACCGGTAAGAGGAATACCCATAAATTTGATATGTGCATTGGATTGTGCGAATGATGCTATTGCAAAAATTAAGCAACATAAAGTAAAAAGAAGTTTTTTCATACTATAATAATATTGGTATTACTTTGCAAAAGTAATAAAAATCAGCTAATGTTGTTATGTGACAGGTAAAAATTTTACATACTCCTCAATCCCTGTCACCTCAAAAACACCCGCCTCCAGAAGGGCAGCCGGATTTCGTCGAAGTCTGTCAGCTTCATTGTGTAACTTCACCTGTTTTCACCCCATACTGCTCATCCTCAAAAGTCAAAATATTGGGCAGAAGCTGACAACAAAATGTGCCCAGGTGGGGCAACGTGCTTGCCCATGTTGGGTAACGTGCTTGCCCCAAGTGGGCAAGCACGTTGCCCCAAAATGGGAGAAAACCTCACGATATGGCATAGTACAAAAAAGCAGTTTCAGCGTCTTTATTTTTGATGATTTGCAGGACTGGTAGGATGGGCGGAGAACAGACTCAGGAGCATCCCGCCCCGTAAGGCAGATCACCCCAAAAGAGAAAGCAAACGAAAAGAAAACGAAATACAGACATACACATTATGGGAAACAACAAAAGCAGTCTGAAGAGCACCATCGCCGTGTCTCTCACCAACTATCTCGATGCCGGAGCCATCGTGGCAGGCGCAAGCGGATTGTCGCTTTGGAAAAACTATCTCTCGCTCACCGAGTCGCATCTCGGAATCCTCAACGCCATCAGCGCCAACTGTCTCGGTGCGGCGATAGGAGCCATCATCGGTGGATTCCTTGCCGACAAATACGGCAGGAAGGCGATATACACATACAATATGCTCATCTATATGGTGGGCGTGCTGCTCGTGGTCTTCACCACCAGCTTCCCCATGCTTCTCGCCGGATTCCTGGTCACGGGAGTCAGCGTAGGTGTGGGAGTGCCGGCATCGTGGACCTATATCTCTGAGAGTTCGGAGATAGGCAACCGAGGCCGAAACATCGGCATCTCGCAGATGGCGTGGGGCATCGGACCGCTCATCATCCTGCTCCTGGGATGGTTTCTCGCTCCGCCTACCAACAATGCCGAGGCAGGCTTCATGTTCCCCCTCGTCAGCCAGTCGGCAGTTCAGATTCTGGGTGATGCCGCCTCGCAGGACGCCATCAACGTGTTCAGCTCCCGCATTGTCTTCGCCTCCCTCTTCGTGGTGGCACTGATAGCCTGGCTGCTTCAGCGCCAGCTCGACGAGTCGGCAGAATGGAAGGCCACGCAGTCGCAGCAGACTTCAGATGAGCCGTCAGGCAAGAAGAGCGTCTTCGCCTCCTTCGGCACCCTGTTCTCCAACAAGGTCAACGTGCGCACGATGCTTTTCCTTGCCGGAATGTATCTCACCTGGAACCTCGTCAGTTCGGTGATGGGCTTCTTCCAGCAGCATATCTACGAGACGGCAGGCGGACTTTCAAACGGCGAGGCGAACATGCTCTCAGCCGGACAGTGGGTGATAATAATCTTCATGACCTTCGTGTTCTCGATGCTCGTAGACAAGGTGAACCAGCGCCTGCTCTATATCGTTGGCGTGGGCGCTGCAGTGCTGGCTTGGGTGATGATAGTCACTGTGGGCATCGGCAGCATGTCGGGCCTGCTCTTCTTCACCCTGCTCTGGGGCATCCAGGGCGGAATCTCCGTGCAGGGCTTCTATGCGCTGTGGGCATCCGAACTGTTCCCGGCCAAATACCGTGCCGCCGCCCAGGGCGTGATGTTCTTCATGGTGCGCGGACTGTCGGCAGCCTGGGGACTGGTGTTTGTGAATATCTATGGCGAGGAAGGCGAGGGATTCACCCTTGCCGCCTATCTGATGATGGCGCTTCTCGTGGTGTCGCTTCTCATCGGAGCCATCTGGACCCCCAAGACCCGCGGCAAGTCGCTGGAGCAGATTACGGAAGAAAGATACGGAAAAGAAATATAATACAACGATATGGACAACAAGGCAACATGGATATGGTATCCCGGCGACTTTGAGGTGTGGCTCGGCAACAAGTTCAACAACCGCCGCACGGAGCGCGGAGCGATGTTTCCGCCGTTCTGGAAGCAAGACAGCCATTACGTCACAGTGGAGTTCTCCACCGCCGTGAGCCTCGACAAGGCAGAGACGATAACGATAGCCGCAGAGGGAGATTTCAATTTCATGCTCGACGGCAAGCTGCAGTTCGGCATGCCCGGCAGGTTCACCGTGCCGGCAGGCGACCACCGTCTCAACTTCAAGGTTCACAACCAGTCGGTGCCGCCAGCCCTCTACGTGAAGGGCAGGACGATAAAGAGCGGCAACACATGGCTCGCCACCTATGAAGACAAGATATGGATAGACGAGAATGGCGTTGCCCACGGCTCGGGAATCTACGTGCCCGCAGCGTCGTGGACCTTCAACAATATCGACACCCCACCATCGTCATACAGTCTGGAGAGAACGGAGATGCAGCCCGTTGGCGAAGAGCAGACGGGCAAGAACAAATGGCTGTTTGACTTCGGACTCGAAACCTTCGGCTATGTCAGGCTCAAGGGCGTGACAGGCATGGGAATATTGAACATATACTATGGCGAGAGCCGTGAGGAAGCCCTCGACATGGACCGCTGCGAGACCCTCGACCGCCTGGACCTCCGCGCCAACAGGTTTGCCGAGGAAGAGGTGGAGATAGTGCTCGATGACAGCAAGGCGTTCCGCTACGTGATGGTGGAGGCAAAGGGGATGATAACATTCTCTGATGTGGCGATGGACTATGAATATTCGGCGTTCAGCCACAAGAAGAGCGGTTCGTTCAGATGCGACGACCGCCGGCTCAACAAGATATGGCAGGTGGCGGCATATACCATGGACCTCACCACACGCGAGTTCTTCGTGGATGGCATCAAGCGCGACCGCTGGACATGGTCGGGCGACGCCATACAGTCGTATCTCATGAACTACTATCTGCGCTTCGATACCGACTGCGTGCGCCGCACCATCCGTCAGCTCAGAGGCAAAGACCCCGTTACGGCACATGTCAACACCATCATGGACTACACGTTCTATTGGTTCAAGTCGGTGCTTGATTTCTATCAGTACACCGGCGACATCCGTTTCGTCAGAGAGATATACCCCAGGATGCAGACCCTCATGCAGTATGTCATCGGCAGACTCAATCCCGAGGGAATGGCAGAGGGAAAGGAAGACGACTGGATATTCGTTGACTGGGTGGACTTCCCGATGCACAAGCGCGGCACACTCTGTTTCGAACAGATACTGCTCTGCAAGGCATTCCAGACCATGCACACCTGTGCCGAGGTGCTCCGCGACAACCCGTTGCAGAACCCTCCGCAAGGCAGCATCACCACCGCTGAATACGCCAAGGATGCCGACCGCTACGGAAAGCTCGCCGCCGACCTCAAGGCAAAGCTCAAGCCCACCTTCTGGGACGACAGCCGCAGCGCCTTCATGCACGCCATAGAGGATGGCAGGATGAACCGTGACATCACGGCATTCCCAAATATGTTCGCCATAATATATGATATGGTGGACGACGATGACAAGCGCCGGATAATGGACTCCGTGATGCTGAATTCCGACATCGAGCCCATCACCACGCCATATATGCGCTTCTATGAACTCGAGGCGATGTGCCGGATGGGATATCAGGAGCGTGTGCTGCCCGAGATTCTCGGCTATTGGGGAGGAATGATAGGCGAGGGAGCCACCAGCTTCTGGGAGAAATACAATCCCGCCGATGAAGGAGCAGAACATCTCGCCATGTATGGCCGCCCCTACGGCAAGAGCCTCTGCCACGCCTGGGGAGCCAGTCCGATATATCTCATAGGCAGATATTTTCTCGGCGTCAGCCCCACCAAACCCGGTTATGCGGAATATGAGGTGCGCCCCGTGCTCGGCGGACTGAAACGGATGCAGGGCAGTGTGCCCACACCGTTCGGAGAAGTCAGAGTGAAGATGGATGCCACCAGCGTCAGCGTGAAGAGCGATGGCGGAAAAGGCGTCCTCGTATTGGGAGACAAGAGATACGACATACCCGTGGGCAAGGAGCTCCGCATAGACCGTTTCTGAGGACGGCTATGGAGGAAAAGCCGCCTTCTGCGGAAATCGGAAGAAAACGACTTTTTTGAACAATGGACAATCTGGTAACGTGACACACGTGCCACACCCAACTAAAACAGATATGACAAGAAAAACGATATTAGCATTCGCTGCAGCTGTGGCATTCGCCTCATGCGGACACAACGACACATTGGTGAAGACAACGACACAGTCGCCACAGACCGACTATGCCGCTACCCTCATCGCCAACAACATAAAGGCTATGCCCAAAGGCTATAGCATCAGCATCGGTATTGCCGGCGACACCGTGGGGAAACCGGCAGAAGGATTCTCGCTGCAGCGCAAGGGAAAGAAAATCAGCATCATCGGCAACGATGCCTCGGGAGCCATCTACGGTGCCAACCGCCTCATGGAATATTTCAGGATGAACAACTCCCTCGAAATACCCTACACCATTGTTGACGCACCCGAGATGAAGCTCCGCGGAGCATGCGTGGGACTGCAGAAGACCGTGTATCTGCCAGGCCACAAAGTATATGAATACCCGTATACGCCAGAGAATTTCCCGTGGTTCTATGACAAGGAGCTGTGGGTGAAATACCTCGACATGCTCGCCGCCGACAATATGAACGCCGTGTTCCTGTGGAACGGCCACCCCTTTGCCTCGCTCGTGAAGCTCAAGGACTATCCCTTCGCACCCGAAGTGGACGACGCCACGATGCGGAAAAACCAGGAGATGTTCTCCTTCCTCACCCAGGAGGCAGGCAAGCGAGGCATACGCGTGATACAGATGTTCTACAACATCATAGTGTCGAAACCTTTCGCCGACCACTACGGCATAAAGACACAAGACCGCAACCGCCCCATCACACCGCTCATCGCCGACTACACACGCAAGAGCATAGCGGCATTCATAGAGAACTATCCCAATGTGGGCTTCCTGGTGTGTCTGGGAGAGGCGATGTCGGGAATCGACAACGACATAAAATGGATGAACGAGACCATCATTCCCGGCATCAAAGACGGACTGAAGGCTTCGGGACGCACCGACGAACCGCCAATCATCCTGAGATCACACGACACCGACGGACCGCGGGTGCTACACGAGGCGCTGCCGCTATACAAGAACATCTATACGATGAGCAAATACACCGGCGAGTCGCTCACCACCTATCAGCCGCAAGGACCATGGGCTGAGACCCACCGCCAGCTCGCCGCCGCAGCACCCGTGCATATCAGCAATGTGCATATCCTCGCCAACCTCGAACCGTGGCGGTGGAGCTCACCGACGTTCATAGAGAAAACCGTGCAGGCGATGCACAACGTGCACCACGCCAACGGACTACATCTCTATCCGCAGGCAAACTACTGGGACTGGCCTTACACCGCCGACAAGCTGCCCGACGGAAAGAGGGAGCTGCAGATAGACCGCGACTGGATGTGGTATCAGGCATGGGGACGATACTCATGGAACTGCCACCGCGGAGAAGACAAGACATTCTGGAAGAAGACCCTGGCAGAATACTACGGCACCGACACGCTGACCGCCGGCCGCATCATAGAGGCGTATGACCAGAGCGGAGAGATAGCACCCAAGCTGCTGCGACGCTTCGGCATCACAGAGGGCAACCGCCAGTGTCTGCTGCTCGGAATGAAGATGAGCCAGCTCGTCAACCCATACAAATACACCATCTATCCGGGATTCTATGAGAGCTGCGGACCTACGGGCGAGAAACTCATAGAATATGTGGAGAAGGAATGGAAACACGAGAAACACGTGGGAGAACTGCCCCTCGACATCGTGGACCAGTGTGTGGCACACGGCGAAAAGGCACAGGAGGCGCTGAAGGGACTCGCGGCAAGCGTGACGAAGAACAGGGACGAATTCCTCAGACTCGCCAACGACATCGACTGCTACAGCGACTTCGCCCGTTCGTTCCGCTACAAGGTGCTTGCCGCCGAGCAGGTGCTCAACTACAAATGGACGAAAGACGCCGGCTATCTCAAGAAGGCCGTGCCGCTCCTCGAAAAGAGCGACAGCTGCTATATGGCACTCGTGGACAAGACCCGCGACACATACTACAACGCCAACAGCATGCTCACCTCGCAGCGCCGCATCCCTGTGGGAGGCGACGGAGGAAAATACAGCACATGGCAGGAGATGATGCCCGTGTATCAGCAGGAACTCGACAACCTGAAGAAGAACATCGCCAGTCTCACATCCACCGACAAGACAGCCACACGCCGCGAGAACATCGCCAAACTGAATGATGCGCTGACGGGCAAGGGCAACGCTAAGAAGGGCGAAGTGACGCTCCTGAGCGACTACCCCGTGGTGACGCTGAAGAAGGGCGCACGCCTCTTTGCCGGTCGCGATGAGGCTGTGGACACGCTGGCAACAGAACTGCAGGGAATGAAGGCACTGGTGCTCAACCGCGACACGGCACGCATCAAGGGCATCTCGGTGGAGTTCACCGCCACGAAGCCAGTGAAACTCCTCGTGGGATTCTTCGTTGACGACCAGACAAAATTCGCCCGTCCGCCGAAACTCGAAACCGACGCTACCGGAAACGAATACGGACAGGCAGAGCCAGTGATAAGCAACGCACTGATAATGACCACAATGCCGATAGCCAACATCCACGCCTACAGCTTCCCTGCCGGTCACCATGTGATAAACCTGCCCAAGGGAATAATAATGGTGGCAGGATTCACTGACAGCGAGCTGAAGATACGCGACGCCAAACTCAACGGCGCAGGAACGGAAGTGGACTGGCTGTTCATGTAACCACGACAAACGGCCATTGTAACCCCCAAACGGCAATCAGGCAAATATAGAATTCAAAACGGATTATGAAACGAATATATCTTATAATATCCCTCTGCCTCCTGCTCACTGTCAGCGCAGCAGCCCAGCGCCGCGGCAAGCACCGCACGGCAGCCAGAGCGGCGGCAGTGACGCAGCAGGAGATGCAGCGCATCTACGAGACCGTGAAGACGCCATACAAATACGGAATGGTGGTGGCACCGGCCGACAACGGCCACAAGATAGACTGTCCGACGGTGTTCCGCAAGGACGGCAAGTGGTTTATGACCTACGTGTGCTACAACGGCAAAGGCGGCACTGACGGCAGAGGCTACGAGACATGGATTGCCACCAGCGGCGACCTGCTCCACTGGCAGACACTCGGCAGAGTGCTCGAATACGGAAGCGGCGACGAATGGGACAGAAACCAGCGTGGGGGATTCCCGGCGCTCGTAGACTACACCTGGGGCGGCTCCTATGAGATAGAGCGATACAAGGGACGCTACTGGATGACATACATCGGAGGAGAGGGCACCGGCTATGAGGCGGTGAACGCTCCGCTGAGCATCGGACTGGCCTCGACGAAGCTCGACGTGACGAAGGCTCACCCTTGGGAGACGGCAGGCAAGCCGGTGATGTCTTACAAAGACAAGAACGCCCAATGGTGGGAATACATGACACAGTATAAGAGCACGGTGTATCGTGTGGACAAGAAACTCTTCGGCTATCCCTTCATGATGTATTACAACGCCGGAGGAAAAAACGCCACACATCCCAAAGGCGAGCGCATCGGAGTGGCTTTCTCACACGACATGAAGAAATGGACACGCTACAAGGCTAACCCCATCTTTGCCCACGACACCGACGGCACCATAACAGGCGACGCGCAGATAGTGAAGATGGGAAACATCTATGTGATGTTCTATTTCTCTGCCTTCAACCCCACCCGCGAATACAACGCCTACAACACCTTCGCCGCAAGCCGCGACATGATACACTGGTATGACTGGCAGGGAGCCGACCTTATCGTGCCGTCGAAACCATACGACGAGATGTTCGCCCACAAGAGCTATGTGGTGGAACACGACGGAGTGGTATATCATTTCTATTGCGCCGTGAACAACAGCGGACAGCGGGGCATCGCCGTGGCTACGAGCCGTCCGATGGGAAAGAGCGAAATCTCATTCCCGACGCCGGACCCAGTGGGCAAACGCACCACTGTGGGCCTGAACGACAGTTGGCAGATAACCTTCGGTGGTGAGACCTTCACCAAAGACATACCCTTCAACCTCGACGACTATTACGGAGCGCTGCAGAAGGAACACGGCAACCTGCACGGCAAGGCGGTGTTCCGCAAAGCGTTCACAGTTCCCGATATGGAAGGCAAGGAGTATTTCCTGAGATTCGAGGGAGTGGGCACATATTGCGACATACTGCTCAACGGCAAGAAACTCGGCACCTACGACATCGGACGTACCACCGAGACGATAGACATCACGCAGAGCGTGGCGAGGGGAAAGGAGAACAGTCTTGAAGTGCGCGTGTCGCATCCCAAAGGCATCACCGACATGCCGTGGGTATGCGGCGGATGCAGTTCGGAATGGGGATTCAGCGAGGGGTCGCAGCCCTTCGGCATCTTCCGTCCGGTGGTGATGGAGATTACCGACAAGGTGCGCATAGAGCCGTTCGGAGTGCATGTGTGGTCGAACCAGGCATGCGACAGTATCTTCGTCGACACCGAGGTGAAGAACTACGGAGAGGAGGCAGCCACCTTCCAGTTGATAAACAAGCTCTCGGAGAAGAGCGGCAAGCAGACCCTGCGCCTGACCGACGAGGTGACGCTGCAGCCGGGAGAGGTGAAGACCGTGCGCCAGCAGGCAGCGATACAGAATCCGCGGCGCTGGACGATGGAGAAACCATATCTCTACAACCTCAACACCATGATAAAGCGAGGCGGAAAGGCTACCGACGACCTGCTGACGCCGTTCGGATTCCGCAGCATATCATGGCCGCTGACGAGAGGCGACGGCGACAAACGCTTCTATCTCAACGGCAGACCGGAGTTCATCAACGGCGTGTGTGAGTATGAACACCTGTTCGGACAGAGCCACGCCTTCAGCGACGAGCAGATAGAGGCGAGGATGAAGGAGGTGATGACCACGGGCTTCAACGCCTTCCGCGACGCACACCAGCCACACAACCTGCTCTACAAGAAGATAATCGACGAGAACGGCATACTGTGGTGGCCGCAGTTCTCGGCACATATATGGTATGACACGCCACAGTTCAAGGAGAGCTTCAAGCGCCACCTCATACAATGGGTGAAGGAGCGCCGCAACTCTCCGTCGGTAATCCTGTGGGGACTGCAGAACGAGAGCACCATACCGGCGGAATTCGCCAAGGAATGCTCCGACATCATCCGCCGCCTCGACCCCACATGCGGAACGCAGCGCCTCGTGACCACCTGCAACGGAGGCGAGGGGACAGACTGGAACGTGGTGCAGAACTGGAGCGGCACGTATGGCGGAAAGCTCGAGGACTACGCCAAGGAACTCTCGCGCGACGACCAGCTCCTCAACGGAGAATACGGAGCGTGGCGCACACTGGGCAACCACTCGGGAGAACGCTACACTGAGGAGAAGCAGTGTGACATACTGGAGCGCAAGGTGCAGCTGGCAGAGAGCGTTAAGGATAGTGTGTGCGGACAGTTCCTCTGGACCCTGCAGAGCCACGACAATCCCGGACGCCGACAGCCGGAGGAGGGCTTCAGGATGATAGACAAGGTGGGACCCTTCAACCACAAGGGACTGATATCCACATGGGAGCAGCCGGGCGACGCATTCTATATGTATAAGTCACACTACGTGTCTGCCGACAAGGAACCGCTGGTGTATATCGTGCCGGCGATACATGCCGACAGCATCGGCGGAAAGAAAGAGGAAGGCGATAGCATGGCAAAGGCAACTCTCGACAGCGTCAGGGTTTACAGCAACTGCGACCGTGTGACGCTGAGCTGCGGACAGTGGAGCCAGACCAAGGAGCGCGACATCAAGGGCAACACCACGCTCTTCCGCTTCTATGGAGTGAAGGCGGGCGGCGACGCCCTCGTGGCACGCGGATACTGCAAAGACCGTCTGGTGAGCTGCGACTCCCTCGCCATGCCTTCATATAACGCATGGAACGAGGATATCATAAAGCCTGCCAACGGATACAACTACATAGCGCGCATAAACTGCGGCGGCGACGACTATGTGGACAGCTACGGACTGACCTGGCAGCAGGACAACAGCAGCTGGTCATCGTCGTGGGGCGACGGGTTCAAGAAGGAGACCAGCCCCTATCAGGCGAGCCAGACGTATAATCCGCTGATGTTCGCATCGCCGCTCTTCCGCAGTTCGCGATTCGGCAGACACCGTCTGTCGTACACCATACCGGCGCAGCCCGGCGACTATCGCGTGGAACTCTATTTCATCGAGCCTTGGTGGGGCAGGGGAGAGTCGGCGACTACCGATTATGAGGGATTGCGACTCTTTGATGTGGCGGTGAACGACACCACACGAATCCGCAACCTCGATCTCTGGGCACAGGCGCGCTACGGCAGACCATACAAGCGGGTGCTGAATGTTCACAACGAGGGCAAGGAGATACGTATCGACTTCCCGAAGGTGAATGCCGGACAGGCTGTCATCTCTGCCATCGCCGTGGCGACCGAAAACCACGACGTGAAGCCGGTGGAGAAGAAACCGAAGAAGGAGAGCAAGACGATGTGGGCAGACTTCGAGAAAGAGACCTATGCCGCCACACCCGACAGTCTGCTGCCGCCGAAGACCAGCAGTGCCATCACCGCAGAGGGAATCCTGCACAAGGGAACGATGACGTTTGAATACAACGTTGGTGTGGCAAAGGTGTATGCCCTGAGATTCCGCTACTATAATCCTGAGAAGGAGCGCACGCTCCACGTGAAGATAACCGACCTCAACGGTGTGGTATACAAGGAAGACGACATCACCTTCGTGAAGACTCCGGAGAAGAAGACCAAGCGCCGCAACACGAGCATCACCACTGGTTCGCAGACCAATGCCGGCAGCTATAAGGTTACTCTCACGGGCGACGGCATCGACAGAATGCTCTTCGAGAAGCTGACGATAGAATAGAATATCTGGGTGTGAAAAAGCACAGAAAACAGAATCGCTCAAACATTATGTCTTGAAAACAATATTGTTCAAAGCATAATGTTTGAGCGATTTTTTTGTTTTTATCCCAAAGCGGTCATTAGGGCTTGCTTGTATTTTGCTTTTTAGAAGAGTGGATTTTGTTTGGCTTTTAATGAGTAATAGCGAGCTATTGCGAATTAAAAACAGGCAAAAGACACCTTATAAAAAGCAAAAGACTGCAAGCAGTTGTAAAATATGACATTAAACGGCCTAATGACCGATTGGGGTTTATTATCCCTAACAGGGCTTCAGGGCTTGTCCGGGTTTTGTCTTTCAGAAGAGCGACTTTATCACCAATGGATCATAAGAACTTGATTTGTCTTTCAGAAGAGAGGTCTTGTCCTACAGCCTCTTGTAGATGCGGCAAAGCGGTTCGTTCTGTCCGCCCATCTCCTTTTTGTATCTCTCGTCGCCGCGACACATGTCGAAGTCTGCCACTCCCTCGTCAATCCATCTCTTCGAAGCCTCGAGTATGAGCAGGATGCCGGGAGAATAGCGGCTGAAAGAAGTGTCGATGGCGAGCTTCGGCATGAGCAGATGGTTGCGGTGGCGATACACTATCATGAATGCCGCCGGCCGGTCGTCGATATGCAGCACGTAGAGCTCCGCCGCATCGAGCGTCTTCAGACTGCGGTTGGCGCATCCCGAACGGGTTTCATACATAGCCTTGAGGCTGATGCCGATTTCTGACATAGCTCCCGTCTTGCGGTGGCGCCAAGCCATCTTGCGTCTCAGATAGAGTTTCCACAGACTGCGCATATATCCGTCGTCGGGCATTCCGCCCCGGCGATACACCTTCAGTTCCATCCTCTTGGAGTCGGTTTTCAAGTGGTTGTATGCCTTGCGGATGTTCTTGTATATGTTCTTGTTGAGCGATGCCACATAATCCTCATGGCTTTCAAATCCGTCGAGCGGCACATGATAGCTCGTGCGCTCCTTCAGTTCGCCGCCAATTCTCTTCATCACGTCGGCGAAGGGAGCCGCCATAGGCACATCGGCAAAGCTGATCTTCATCCCCTTGAGTGCCGTCTCGATATATCCGGCGATGGCAGCCGTCATCTCCCCGTCCCACTCCCCTGTGTAGGGGCAGCAGATGTTGAGCACTCCCGCCACTCTGCATGAGGGAATCCTCACCTTCTTCGACAGTCGTGTCACCAGTGTGGGTATGATGGCGAACGGTCTGCCGTCGAGTCTCACCAGATGGTAGCGCATCGCAGAGGCAAACTTGCCGAAGCCCCTGGTGGTGTGGTGGAACAGAAATTCGTTCCATTCGTAAGTCTGATAATATGTGTATTCAACGTATCTGACGCCGTTCTCCTCCGCTTTCCTGTCGAGTTCGGTCCATTCCGTTTTGATTTCGTTGATATCGTTGTGGCTGCTGAATGATAATAATCCTTTTGGCATAGTGTGGTTTTGCTGATTGTACCCAAATGGTTTGATGACCGATTGGGACTTGATGATGTGTCATTTTTCGTAGGCAGGTGCAAAAGTAATGAATAAAAACAGAATAATATGCAATATGTCCAAATAAGTGGCGGCGAAAATATTTCATCATCACTAAAAGGGCTGTCGTATCTCATATTTTACATGAAAATATCATCGAAACGCCATAACGAATCATATAGGTCAGAATTTCCCCCACGGCGTGGGGAAGGAAACCCCACATTAGGGGGTACTGTTCCCCACACCGTGGGGGAAATTTCGTGTATATGGTTCAACCCAAATCGGTCATTAGGGCTTGCAGGGATTTTAGCTTTTAAAAATATAGGATTTTTGTTGGGTTAAGACTAAATAAGTAGGTTTCACTTCCTTTAATTTTGTGTTTATAAGTAATTGGATTATCTTTGCATAAGATAAGCTGCACCTCAGCATAATATTCAAGCAAGCTTGATATTCTGCATTCGGTTTGCATTATCTTTGCATAAGATAAATTAACGCATTACGCACAATGGCAAAGATGAAGATACATATCGACTATACGGCGAACAGGACCACGGGAGTCCTGCTCGGACTCGTCTTTGCCCTCACGCTGCTGTTCGTGGCACTGGAATGGAGAAGCGGCGGACCGCAGATGTTTGACGACATGGATGTAGATTCCGACCCGTCGTTCGACCCGGAACTGCTGGCGCGGCAGCAACAGAAAGACATGATAGCATATCTGAAGCCGGGAACAACGCCGAAGGCGGTGACGGATAAGATAAAGGCGGTGGACGAACAACCGCAGACGGAGATGCCCACGAAGATGGACCAGCCGAACGGAGATGCCGACGATGGCAAAGGAGTGGGCAACGCCGGACAGGCTGCCGACGACAGCAGCAACGAGACAACGGCACAGGCTCCCGTGGCAACCGACATGAACGACAATCCGCTCAACTTCAGGATTGTGGAGAAACTGCCCGAATTCCCCGGCGGAATGGTGGAGTTCATGAAATGGATAACCAGCAACCTGCGCTACCCGCAGGCGGCGCGCGACCAGAAGATACAAGGCAAAGTGGTGGTGGGATTCATCATTGGCAAAGACGGAACCGTGTCGGAGCTGAAGGTGGTGCATAAGGCAGACCCGCTGCTCGACGCCGAAGCACTGAGGGTGCTCAGGAGAATGCCGAAGTGGAAGCCCGGCGAGGACAAGGGCAAACCTTGTCTCACATATTTCTGCATACCAGTGAACTTCGTATTGTGATACTTGGCATAAAGAAGATACATCCATGCCCGGAGAACAGACAAGGCAGGAATTGCCTTGTGTGAATACAGACATAACGGAATAGAAAACATAACACATAACTGCAATGCAAAAAATGCAAAGACTATTGGGCAGCATGCTCATTATCATCAGTCTTGTCTTGGCAGCTCCGGCAGATGCCGCCGCACAAGACAAGGCGACAGCGGCGGCATCTGCCGGAGCTGCCGTGGAAAAGACAAGACAGAAACAGGCTGCCGCGAAATCAAAAACCGCTGCGGATAATGAAAATGGTGCAGCGCCGGCTGAGGCATCAGAAGCAGCACCTGCCGCCGCACCGAAAGCTGCCGCCAATGCCCCTGCCGACAGTCTCGGTGCCGACGACACACAGGCTGAGGCTACCGACACGGCAGATGTGGCTGCCGATCTGGAAGGCATCGACGACGAAGAGCCGTTGAGCTTCCATCAAGTGCTCAAAACCAAGTTCATCGAGGGTTCGGCAGGATTCATGTCGCTCGTGGCACTGGCTCTCGTGCTCGGACTCGCCTTCTGTGTGGAGAGGATAATATTCCTCACGCTCAGTGAGATAGACGCCAAGAGAATGATGGCAGACATCGACGGAGCACTCTCAAATGGCGACCTGCTGGCGGCACAGAAGATGTGTGAGCAGGAGCGTGGTCCCGTGGCATCCATCTGCCGCAAAGCGCTCGCCCGCATCGCCGAACCGATAGACAATATCGAGCGGGGCATATCAAGCTACGGTTCCGTTGAGGCTGCAAACATGGAGAAGGGATGCTCATGGATAAAACTCTTCATTGCCATCGCACCGTCGCTCGGATTCCTCGGCACCGTGATAGGAATGGTGATGGCATTCGAGCAGATACAAGACGCCGGCGACATCAGTCCTACCATCGTGGCATCGGGAATGAAGGTGGCGCTCATCACCACCATCTTCGGAATCATCGCGGCGCTCGTGCTCCAGGTGTTCTACAACTACATCGTTTCCAAGATAGACCATATCACTGCCGATATGGAGGAGTCGGCGATAAAGCTCCTCGACTCCATCGGTAAATACAAGAACCAGAAAGGCTGACATGCAGCAGAAAGAAAAACAAGACAATAACGCTATGGGTATGAAAAAGAGAAAGCTCAAGGCATGGCAGATGTCCACCCGTCTGCTCTATGCCATGATAGGCGTGACGGCAGTGGTCTTCGCGCTCTTCTATCTCGTGGGCTACGATATGCCATACGTGTTCGACCCCGACTACAATGCTCCGCTGCTCACCGACATTGTGCTCATTTTCATCTACCTGATGGTGGTGGGGGCTGTGGGAGTGCTGGTCTTCTCGCTGTATAAAGCGGCGAAAATCCGGTCTGCCGAGAAGGTGGTCAACGGCATCCCCGTGGCAAGGATAAAGCGCTGGTCGGCAATGGCGTTCGTGGCAATGCTCGTGCTGGCATACGTGGCAGGGTCGGCAGATCCGCTGTCTGTAAACGGCAAGACCTTCAGCGATGCCATGTGGCTCAAGGTAGCCGACATGTTCATATACACCGTATTCGCCATGCTCCTCGCTGCCGTAGTGGCAGTGGCGGTGTCGGTAGGCGGATCGGCAATGAGGAGGAAAAACAGGAAAAAGGAGGAAAAGTGATAAGACAGAAAAGGTTTTCAATGAATTTCCGACGCGGCAAGCGTGAGGTGCCGGGGCTGAACACCACTTCCACCGCCGACATCTCGTTCATCCTGCTCGTCTTCTTCCTCGTCATCTCGTCGATGGATTCCACCAAGGGTGTCTTCAAGCAGCTGCCGCCCGAAGACAAGGCGAAGACGGAGGAGGTGACGGAGATGGACCGTCGCAACGTGATGGATATCAGCATCTGGGGCGAGGGCGACGTGAGAGTAGACGGCAAGCCTGTCGACGTGAGGCGCCTGCAGGGAATGGTGGAGAAATTCGTTGCCGGCTGTCCCGACCGCGCCACACACGTGGTGAGCATCAAGATGCTCCCCACATCCAAATACGATGATTATTTCCACGTTCAGGATGCCGTCAGCTCGGCATACACCTCAATCCGAAACACTGCCGCGATGGGCATCTACCACAAGCGGTATGCGGAATGTGAACAGTATGAGCGCAAGAAGATAGACAAGCTCTATCCGCAGCGTGTGATGGAAAACCTGAACGAGGAGAGCGGTCAGGATGCGGCAGACAAAGAATAATACCCAACCTGGCTGATGACCGATTTGAGGAACTAAAAACAGAATAGGAGACAACAGAATATGTTTATACGCAAACGCCGCAGCGTGCCGGAACTGAACACGGCATCGCTGCCCGACCTTATCTTCACGGTGCTGTTCTTCTTCATCATCGTAACCCACATGCGACAGGACGAGGTGAAGGTGAGATATCGTGTGCCTGAGGGCAGACAGCTCACGAAGATGAAGAAGAAGGCTGGCGTGACCCATGTGTATATCGGAAAGCCTGTAGACGGCAGGCAGGAGGGCTACCGCATACAGGTGGACAACAAGGTGGTGGCAATAGACCAGCTCGTGGACTATCTCGCGGAGTCGCGCTCCGGTATGTCGCCCGACGAGGCCCAGGAGATGACCGTGGCGCTCTCTGCCGACAAGGATGTAGACATGAAGACCGTGATGGAAGTGAAGCAGGCGCTGCGACGGGCAAACACCCTCAGGGTGACGTTCATCGGAACGAAGATAAACAAGTCAACGTCTGCCCCTACAAAAAAATGAATGAGTCTCAGTCATATCAGTAGTTATGACACCTGACTTTGACAAAATGTGTACCCTCAAAATAACATTCCCTCATTTTCAATAACTTAGCAAAAATAACAATGAAAAAAGGGTGACGCATAGTCAAAGTCAGGAAAAGGGTGTGTCAAAGTTTTTCTTTTGATACGCCCTCGTTCTTGATTTGCAATTGTTCGCTATTTCTCATTAAGTGACGGTGAAATCATACCAAGTTGTTTTTTTTCGTCACTTATACGATTTTCCACATCACAAAAACAATAATCCGCATAGTTCTTTCCTTTGTTCTTTACCTTTGCGGCATATTTACGAATTCTAAAAAATATAATCTAAAAACAATTAAAAAGTAAAATTATGAAAAGAATGATGAGTCATTTATTCCATGTGGCTCTGATGCTTTTGGCTTTTACCTTTGCGAATCCTGTTATCAGCCATGCGCAACAGACAGCTGTTGCGTCATGGGTGTTCTCGGAGGGATGGGAAAGCTCAAGCAGCGGAACTGTTGTGACCTACACTCCGGATGGCAGCGGATGGCAGGCGATAAGCAATACCGCATGGAAAAGTAAACAACCGGTGTTTCTGCCGAACACATGTTCTGGAGTACAGACCAACTATAAGCTTTCGCTGAAGACAAGTGACGGCAAGTGGGAGGTAAAGCAAAGTAAGGACAGCTATGTCTTGCGTCTGAACACAGCTTCGATAGATAAATTTACACAAAAGGAAAACTATGGTGATGCCTCAACACATGACCAATATTTCGAAGTGAATTTCCCTACTGTAAACCTGAACAACGTGAAACTTAATTTCGCTATAGGCGACGGCTCAAGCAGCTCCACACATTTTGGTGTGGCGTATTCCGTTGATGGAGGGACGACATGGACAACACTTGATGACTATGTCAGCGGCAGTCATTGGAATACATATAATGATGCTGTTTACTCTCTTGATGCCGACAATAAGGAGAATGTCATAGTGAGACTCTTTATTGTCAGTGCCACGAAGAATAGCAATTACAATCTGAAATATGTAAAGGTGCTTGCTGACGACCATGAAGCACCGGCATTCGTATCAAGCCGTCCAAAGGATAATGAGGATAATGTCGTGACAACAGGAACCATTGCTTTGAACTTTGACGAGAGTGTGCATGTGGCGGATGGGGCAGAGGCAACGCTTACGAATGCAAATACAAACAGTGTTGTCAAGCTTGCTCCAACAGTAAACGGCAATGTAATTCGTTTCAGCTATTCTGCTCTTGACAAAAGTGCGATGTATAACTTTGAGCTACCGGCAAATACAGTAAGTGACCTTTCTGGAAATGTGCTTGCGAAAGCCTTGACGTTCAGTTTCATCACCGCCGATACCGATCCGATACCTGCTCCTACAATAGAAAGCAAGAATCATTTGTGGTACAACAAGCCAGCAGGCTATTGGGAAGAAGCTCTACCGTTGGGAAACGGTCGTCTTGGTGTTATGCACTCCGGTAGTGTCGCATGCGATACGCTCCAGCTCAACGAAGATACATTCTGGGACCAGGGACCGAACACGAACTATAATGCAAATGCTTTTGGAGTACTCGGAGAAGTACAGCAAGGCATCTTCAATAAAGATTATGCTTCGGTACAGAATCTTGCAGTTACGAACTGGATGTCGCAAGGCTCGCATGGAGCAAGTTATCGTGCAGCAGGTGTTGTCTTGCTTGGCTTCCCGGGACAGCGTTTCGATGATATGGAAAGTGCACAGACTTCGGATGCTGTTGATGCACAAGGCTATGTTCGCTATCTTGATATGAATACTGCAACAAGCAATGTGGAGTATCATGTGAAAGGTGTAGGGTATAAGCGTACAGTATTCACTTCTTTCAAGGATAATGTCGCAGTGGTGCGTCTTGAAGCGGACCAGACAGGTAAACTCGACTTCAATGTGGCTTATGCCGGTTGTAATAAGTCGAATATAGAGAAGCTCACGTCTAACGTCCTCTATGACGATCATACTGTCAAGGCAACGATGGGACCGGCACGTGACAAGTGTGAGAATGTGGAAAACAAGCTCAACCTTTGTACTTATCTGCGTATTGTGGACACTGACGGCGCTATTACAAACGACAATGTCAATATCTATGCTCAGGGAACAGTGGGAGCCGCTACAAATGCTCCGCGTCTTAATGTGACAGGTGCTACATACGCTACAATCATTATTTCGCAAGCCACTAATTTCAAGAAATATGATGATGTAAGCGGTGATGCAAGTGCATCAGCTCTTGCCTATCTGGAAGCTTACGAGAACAGCAAGAAAGATTATGTTACAACGCTTTCGGATCATGAATCTGTCTACAGGGCACAGTTTGACCGTGTGGACCTGACTCTTGCAGGTAATGCTACACAGGAGTCCAAGAACACGGAACAGCGTATAAAGGAGTTCCATAAGACTTCTGATCCTCAGTTGGCAGCCAACTACTTCCAGTTTGGACGTTACCTGCTCATATCTTCTTCACAACCAGGCACACAGCCAGCTAATCTGCAGGGCATCTGGAATCCTGATGCGCGTCAGTATCCGGCTTGGGATTCGAAATACACATCAAATATCAATGTTGAGATGAACTACTGGCCTGCAGAAGTCACAAATCTTGCAGAATGCCATGAGCCGTTTGTCGAGATGGTCAAGGATGTAAGTGTTACAGGTGCGGAAACAGCTCAGAAGATGTATGGCGCACGTGGATGGGCTTTACATCATAATACAGATATTTGGCGTACGACAGGTGCGGTAGACAATGGCACCGTAGGAGTATGGCCTACATGTAACGCATGGTTCTGCTCTCACCTTTGGGAGCGTTATCTCTTCTCTGGCGACAAGACATATCTTGCAGAGGTCTATCCTATAATGAAGGGAGCGGCAGAATTCTTCCAGGATTTTCTTGTGAAGGATCCGAATACAGGGTATATGGTTGTTTGTCCGAGCAACTCACCGGAGAATCATCCTGGTATAGGCTCTTATACCAAGTCTGACGGTAATACTGCAAACATTGCCCTTTTCGGAGGAGTTGCCATGGATAACGAGATGGTCTATGACTTGTTGAAGAATACAGCTCTTGCAGCTCGTGCTCTTGGTGAGGATGCGGATTTCGCAGATGCTCTTGATGCTCTGAAGGCACAGATTACTCCATGGAAGATTGGTAAATACGGACAGGTACAGGAATGGCAGGAAGACTGGGATAAAGAGAATTCGTCTCATCGTCATCTGTCTCATCTCTGGGGCGCTTATCCTGGCAATCAGGTTTCTCCATACGAAAACGCTACACTTTATCAGGCAGTACACAAGAGTCTTGTCGGACGTGGCGATGCTGCCCGCGGATGGTCGATGGGATGGAAGGAAGCCATGTGGGCACGTATGCTTGATGGAGACCATGCCATGAAGATTCTTAAGAACCAGCTTGTCCTGCTCGACCCTAATGTGACAATCGCTTCTTCCGACGGCGGCTCGTATGCAAATATGTTTGATGCCCATCCTCCATTCCAGATTGACGGAAACTTCGGAGCTACTGCAGCTATAGCAGAGATGCTTGTGCAGTCACATGCCGGCTTCTTGCATGTTCTTCCTGCATTGCCTACGGAATGGAAAGCCGGTGGCGAAGTGAAAGGACTGTGTGCCCGTGGCGGATTTGTGGTGACAGATATGAAATGGGTTGACGGCAAGATAGAGAAGCTTGCAGTGAAGTCTACTGTCGGCGGAAACTTACGTCTGCGTACTGCAACACCATTGACAAATGCCGATGGTACAGCTCTTTCTGTAGCAGAAGGCAATAATACCAATTCTTTGATGCAGCCTTACGGCATGCCGGAGCCTATAGTCAAGGATGCAAGTAAGATTCCTGCCACTACGCTTCCGGATACTTATCTCTATGATATTCCAACTAATGCAGGTGAGGAGATAACGCTTGTTGGAGGCCTTGCTGCTATTGTTCCTGTATCAGGTCTTTCCAGAGAGTCTGAAAAAGATAATGCTATATATAATCTTAACGGTCAGCGTATTGGAGAAGGTTATCATGGCGTAGTTGTCGCTAAGGGAAAGAAATATGTTAAATAGCAAATAATTCTTTGTTGAATAATATTAGTGAGGGGAGAATGCGTTGACATTCTCCCTTTCCTTTTGTATTAATGATTAAAAGTGTTATCTTTGCAAGTGCTAATGACTAATCGTTACTTGTAATGAGGCTTATTTCGGATAATATAATGAATGTAAAAAGGATGTTGCTCTCCTTCCTGTTGACGTTGCTTACCGGTATTTCGCTTGCTGGAAATACGGAAGTGCAAATAACTCATTTCTCTGAAAAGGATGGCTTGCCCCAAAGTGTGTTTACTGGGATTATTCAGGATTCAAAGGGGTATATCTGGATTAGCTCGTGGAACGGTCTTTGCCGCTATGATGGCTATTCCTTCTTCCACTATAAGGCACGGCAAGGTGACAATTGCCATTTGCCAAACAACCGTATCTTGTCTATTAGTGAGACAAAAGACGGGAATATCCTGTGTAAGTTTCATGAAAACAAGTTCTTTCTTTTCAAATGCAATGAAAAACGCTTTGTCGCATTGCCTGACAGAGTGAAGAGTCAGGCAGATCGTTTCAGACCGACAGCCCAACAGAAATCCATGATTGGCTGTCTGCCTGAATATAAGGATATAGAAACACGTATTTTGTATAAAGACCGTCAAGGCGGCTATTGGGTGTTCACTCATAGCGGACTTGACCGTGTTGTCTTTAACAAGAAGCGTTTGTCACCTGTTAAAAGGAGCAGTGAAGGCGAAGAGTTTATACGCTGTATTTTCCAATATGGAGCCGATGACATCTTTGTTGCCGATAAAAACGGAGTTATCTGTGTCTGGGACAAAGTCGGAAATACTAAAGGATACTTATGTGGTAACGGCTCAATATCTAAGTTGCGTCATCCGTTTGGTGCAAATGCCTATTGTATGTTTAGGGACTCACATGGGTATTTGTGGATAGGCACAAAGCCAAACGGACTGTTCAGACTGATGCCATTAAAAGATGGCGGCTTTAAAGTCAAGGCGTTTTTCAAAGGAAAGGATAATAAGTATGGTATAAACAACAATAGTGTTTATTCGGTGTTGGAAGACAAGTTCGGGCGTATTCTTGTCGGAACATACGGAGGAGGACTGAATGTGATAGTTAATCCTTGGAGCGAAACCCCGCAATTCATCCATTGTGACAATGGTCTTGACCGTTATCCTGTTGAGGCTAAGTTCATTCATGATATGCTGCTTGTTCCTGACGGTAGCCTTCTGCTTGCCACTAATGACGGATTGTTTGCAACAAAGATTCAGCGTGGTATTCATGGTTTTCGCTTCTTGCAGAACAAACGGGTGCCGTCGGATGTGGAGTCGCTCGGCAACAACCAGGTGATGAGTCTGTTGCGTAGTAAGGATGGTAAGATATATGTTGCAACGTATGGAGGAGGGTTGAATGTCGTAAGTTCTGGAAATCTGTTCAGCGACAAGATACGTTTCCGTGCCTACACGATGGATAATGGTATGTCAACCGACATCGTGCTTGCTCTTTACGAAGACAAGAAAGGTTTGATATGGGCAGTGTCGGAACATGGACTTATGTCTTTCAATCCACGTAATGATACTTTTACGAATTATATAGAGGGGACGTTCACTAAAGGCTTTTCTTTTTCCGAATGTCCTCCACTTGGCATAAACACTGGCAAGACAACACTTTTCGGCACTACGCAAGGTGTGCTTGCCGTAGATGAGAATGTTTTGGGCAAGAGTCGTTACGTGCCGAAGATTGTGTTTGATATGCCTGACAGTATATCTCTGTCGCCGGAAGAAAAATCACTTAACGTATCGTTTGCGGCAATCGACTATAATAAGACGGAGCCTATACAATATGCCTACATGCTTGAAGACGTAGACAAGAAGTGGCTTTATACAAAGGACAATCATATAAATCTTTCAAATATTCCGGCAGGGACATTCCGTTTGAGGGTGCGTTCCACTAATGGTGACGGGGTCTGGGTAGACAATGAAGCCTGCATTATAATCCATCGTACGCCATACTTTAACGAACGTCCAGTGGCATGGATGCTGTATGGCGGATTGGTGCTTGCGTTTATATTCCTTTTAGTGAAAGTAATCTGCTATATCCGTAGTCTTGAGAAGGAGATAAGGATTCTCAGACTTTCCAAAGAAGAAAAGATGGAATATATAAAGGTGCGTTTAGGTGATATGATAGAGGGAGACGCCCAGTCGGCGTTGCCTGTTGCAATTGATGGCAGTGTTTACGGTGTCGGTTCTGTATCCAGTTCTGATGGGACCGGTTCCGACAATGCTTTTAAGGAAAAGGTGGAAACGTTTATGCAGAAGCATTATTCCGATTCCGAGCTGAATGTGGGAATGTTCTCTTGTGAGATGGGATTGAGCCGTTCGTTGCTTTATATACAGATGAAGAAGGTGTATGGATGCACACCTAATATATATATGCAGAACTATCGTCTTGAGAAAGCTTACGGTATGCTGATAAACGATAAAGGACTGAATGTGTCGGAAATAGCCTATCGTTGTGGCTTTACCGATCCGAAGTATTTTAGTCGATGTTTCAAAAAGGCTGAGGGGTGTACGCCTACAGAGTTTAGGGAGAGACATCAGTTGACGGAATAGTGTCTGTCATATAGTGTTGGACTTATAATAACCCCCAAACGGCCTAAGGACCGTTTGGGGTTTATAAATTACTTGTTTCTGTACATCTCAGCCTGTTGCTGGATGAGTGCAGCATCGTCGAAGTAGTTTATCTTCATTGCTTCGCGCACCTCATGCAAGGTTTGTGCTGCAGTTTCGCGGGCGGCAAGACCTCGGAGTCGCAGATCGTACTAGGTCTCTTGGTTAGTCGTGATGGCTATCCATTGTCATATTGTATTTTCAATGGCAGTCAATATGAGGGATACACAATGCTTCCTATCATTGATGATTTCATACAACGTTTCTCTTTGGACGATTTTGTGGTGGTGGCAAAAGTGGAGATTATGCCTCCGAAAAATAGAAAAATTCAAAAAGGGTGACGCATAGTCAAAGTCAGGAAGATAAACAAGTCAACGTCTGCCCCTACAAAAAAATGAATGAGTCTCTGTCATAACTACTGATATGACTGAGACTCATTCTCTATTTCCCCAATCCGGCCTGACGACCGACGATTTGATATAAATAGTTTCTGATTTATTCTATGTTCATCTCATTGGCGTCGTCCATATCGTCGTCCTCTTCAGCGGGAGCGTCCACGATAGGCAGCTGGCGGCAGAAAGCCGAGTTGAACGAGATGATGGTCTCGCTGCGCGACAATCCGAGCGGCTGCAGGTTGTCGTGGATGATGTTGAGCAGATGATGGTTGTTCAGGGCGTATATCTTCATGAACATATCGTAGTCACCGGTGGTGTAGTGGCATTCCACGATTTCCGGAATGCGCTTCAGCTTCTCCACCACCTCGTCGAAGTTTTCCGGATGCTTCAGGTTGATGCCGATGAAGGCACACGTCTCATATCCTATTTTCTCAGGGTCGATGTTGAATTTCGAACCCTTCAGCACGCCTTGGTTGCTGAGTTTCTGAATGCGCTGGTGAATAGCGGCTCCGCTCACGTTGCAGACTCTTGCCACCTCGAGGAACGGCATTCTTGCGTCTTCCGCGATGAGTTTGAGAATCTTCTTGTCCAAAGAATCTAAATTATGATGTGCCATGTTTTGTTATGATGTTTGTGGATAATTGTTATGTTATATTCTTTCGTTTGTTTTCTTGCTCCTTTATGATGTCTTTTCCCGTAACTTCCATGTGGGGATTATTGTACCATAAAACCATCGGTTGATAATGACCGACGCAGTTTGCTAAACCGTGCAAAGATATATTTTTTTGAAGTAACCTGCAATAGTTTGTAATCAGAAAATGCAGTTTCCTTTTGATTTTTTATCCCTGTCTGGTAATTCAAAAATAAATCATTCTCCTTCTTCTGATTTCTATCGTGCCCATACGCATATCTGCACTATAATCCAAATTTGTCGTTTTTAGAAAGGGAATGAGCGTTTTTCAAAATATAATTTATAACTTTTGAGCTAAAATTCAAAATGGCAGTTTGAACTTCAGGCGATATTCTATCTGCAAATACTTGCTTGAGCCTGTGGTTGACTATGCAATTATATAAAAAAATGGGCAAGACGCGTGCCTAACTGGGGCAAGGTGCTTTCTCAATTGGGGCAAGGTGCTTGCCCTATGTGGGCACGCATGCTGTCCATTTTTTATCTTAAGCCCAAATGAGTGATTTGGGTTCAGTGAAAAGCAGACTGCCCTATACGCTTACCTGTGCTGCGATATGCGGCCATGGGTCGTAGCCTTCGAGCTGGAAGTCTTCGTATTTGAAGCTGAAGAGGTCTTTCACATCCGGGTTCAGCTTCATCTGGGGCAGAGGTCTCGGAGTGCGGGTCAGCTGCAGCCTTGCCTGTTCGATGTGGTTGAGATAGAGGTGAGTGTCGCCGGTGGTATGGATGAAGTCGCCCGGCTCGAGTCCTGTCACCTGTGCCACCATGAGCAGCAGCAGGGCATAAGAGGCGATGTTGAACGGCACTCCGAGGAATGTGTCGGCGCTGCGCTGGTATAGCTGCAGCGAGAGTTTGCCGTCGGCAACATAAAACTGGAAGAAGCAGTGGCAAGGCGGCAGTTTCATGTCGTCGATGTCGGCCACGTTCCATGCGCTCACTATCATCCGTCGGGAGTCAGGAGTGTTTTTTATCTGTTCCACCACCTTCTTTATCTGGTCTATCGGTTCACCGTTGTGTCCCGGCCACGAGCGCCACTGATGTCCGTAGATAGGACCCAGTTCGCCGTTTTCGTCAGCCCATTCGTTCCAGATGCGCACACCGTGGTCTTGCAGGTATTTCACGTTGGTGTCGCCTTGCAGAAACCACAGCAGTTCGTAGATTATCGACTTGAGGTGTAGTTTCTTGGTGGTGAGCAGTGGGAATCCCTTGCTCATGTCGAAACGCATCTGATTGCCGAAGATGCTTATTGTTCCCGTTCCCGTGCGGTCGGTCTTCTTCGTGCCCTCTGTCAGGATGCGGTCGAGGAGGTTCAAGTATTGTTGCATAAGTTCTTATTTCATGTTTTAAAAGATTCAATATCCCAGTTCTTCGCCCACTATCACTACGATATGTCTGCCTGTGGGATGCGAGTTCCGCATTATCTGTATGTAGTTGCAGATGGAGTCAGGCGATTTGCAGTCGTGACACGTGCCGTCGTGTTTGCATGGCGTGTTGAGGTCGGCGAATCGCATCATGTTTACAGGTGCCGCCAGACTGCGGGCGCGCGATATGGCAGCCTCCAGGTTCTGCGCCACCTTGTTGATGCCCACCACCAGAATCACGTGTTTCGGACCGAATGTTATAGCCGCCACACGGTTGCCGTTGCCGTCGATGTTCACTATCTCGCCGTCTTCCGACATGGCGTTGACGCTCGACAGATAGTAGTCAGCATAGAAGGCGCGGCGGTAGATTTCCTGTGCCGCCTCGCGGTCTGGCGCCAGGTCGCGGTCCCAGATGTCGAGCCCCTCCTTGTTGTGTAGCGCCCTGGTGAGTCCCATGTCGCGGATAGTCATCGATCCGCCCCATGTCACGGAGCTTCCTTCGGGAATCATCCCGGTAATCTTCTCCACAGCCTCCTGTGCCGTGTGGCAGAAGAATGCTTCGTAGTGTCGCTGCTTCAGGTTGCCCACCAGCTTTTCGGCGAGCAATGCGTTTCTCTTTTCCTTTGGTGTCATGATATGCAGAGTTGTTATTATGGATTTTCATCAAGGATGATGCCTGTATGGATCTACGTCGGTGATTTTCGGTCTTTCAGGTCCCGGATAAGGCTTGCTGTAGTATAGCGAATATTTGCCGTCGGTCCATATCTTCTGGTATTTCCTTATGAGCGAGAGTTCCTCCATGATATGCTTGTAGCCATCAGGGAGATTCTCCTCGTCTAGCAGCACGTATGGCAGTTCTTTGGTATGCTTCCATGCCACTTTGATGTAGCGGTCGTTCATGCGGTCGGTGCTGTATACCGTGGAGTACACCGCCCACGGCTTGCAATCCAATATCGAAACGGCAGGCAGCGAGAACGAGCATATCATATAGCTGCCCTGGCGGATGTGGGGTTTCACCTCCCGGATGAGATAGTTATACATGTCGGCGTTCTCCTTTGTGGTGAGGATGCCGCGGGTCAGCTGACTGTCCACGGTGTAGCGGCATGCTATGCGGTTGCCTTCTTCCATCTGCTTGTGGGTGAGGTTGAAGAACAGCAGTCCGGCACCCAGCACCCCTATCATACACATAGCGGCACGTCTCTCCAGCTGTTCCTTCTTGGGCATCAGTTCCTCAAACAATACATACATCACGAGGGGCAGTGTGAGGAAACACGTCTCCTTGCCATAGAACGACGGTTCGGCATTGCTTCCCACCGGCATCACGAATGGCAGGAACAGGCTGATCATCACGAGATGGGCGAGCGGAGGGTATACGCCACGGATGAAGAACACCCCCACGCCGCCTATCAGACATAGAGCCATGGTGATGTTTGAGGGGAAGAACGAGAAGTTCATCATTACGAGCGTGAGCACTATGGCTACAGCAACCAGCGTTATCCTCATTATCCTTCTGGTCTGCTTCATTCCGGCCACGATGATAATCCAGAACAGCATGATGTATCCGGCATTAGCCACCACCTCGGTGTAGAGGTCGTACATGCTGCGCATCACGTAGAGCATGCCGTGGGTGTCGCTCTTGTCGGAGGAGATGCCGGCGATGTCGTTGAAGGTCAGTGCGAACACGTTGTCGAGACCTTGGCAGAGCAGCACGACATATCCCAGCAGTTCGCCGAAGCACATACCGATATAGAAGAATGTTGCGCCGTTTGACGGACTGTGTCCGTTGTTCCATTTCTTTGATATGAGCATGGCGCAGAGAGGGAGACAGATGTATGTGATGTTGACGATGCGGAAATATACCGCCACTCCAGCCAGCACACCGCCCATCATTATTATCCACTGGTTGTCTCTGTCGGCTCCGCCATGATAGCATAGGATGCTGAGCAGGAGCAGCAGGGCAGAATAGTCGTTATAGTTTATCTCAGTGTAGCTGCCGTAGTGGGCAAGCGTGGCGATGAGCAGTCCGGTGATGATGCTCCTTGTGGATATGTATTGCCGCAGATATAGATACACCACGGTCTGGGTGACAAGCACATAAACCAGATGCAGCACCCTAAGCCCCAGGAAAGAGTTGATGGAGAACAGTTTGCAGAGAGCCGATGTTACGTCGTAGGTGAGAATCCACTGTCCGAGGAAGTATGAAGCGTATGGGTCGCTCGTGAAATGCTGGTATCCCGACATATACATTCCGATGTCGAGATAGGAGAGACCTTGGAACATCTGCACTCCCAGAAACAGTGCCGCAAAGAGCAGATAGATGGAGAAGGCCTTGTGTGATGACAGATTTATCATGATATGATGGATTAGGGTGTTACAGATATGATATTACTGATATGGTGTTACTGATATGGTGGATTATAGTGTTACATTTTTTATTTTTTTGCCGCCGGATAAAAAGGTGGGTTGTTTTGTATTGCCACTGAGTGGTATGGTGTATGGCCTTGTCTTGCCGCCGGTGAGGTCAGACACGGAAATCGTTTATCAACCGTATTATTCTCTCCACATCATCTTCAGTCATGGTCTGGTTGCAGGGCAGACTCAGTTCCTCGTTGTGGATTAGTTCCGTGACGGGCAGTCCGCCGTCGGGCAAAACCAGACAGCCCTTGCAGTCAGCCTTCAGCCCGACAGCATCAGTTGTTATCCCTGCATTATCAGCCGTCATCCCTGCATTATGATTTGTCACCCCTGCATCATCTGCAGATGCCGGCGAGGCATAGCAATTCTGCCGGTGGGGCGGAATGGGGTAGTGTATCATCGTCTGCACGCCGTTGCTGAGGAGATATTCCTGCAGGGCATTGCGCTTTTCGGATAGGATGGGGAAGATGTGGAAGACACTGTTGGAATGGAAATCCGGCGAAGGCACTCTTACCAGAGGATTGTTTATGCCCTCAATCAACCGTAGCGCCACTTGGCGGCGCCGCCCGTTGTCGGTGTCGAGATGGCGCAGCTTCACGTCGAGCACGGCAGCCTGCAGCTCGTCTAACCGGGAGTTGCGGCCACAGTGGTCGAACACGTATTTGCGTGACGAACCATAGTTGCCCAGCGACCGTATCATCTCCGCCAGCATGTCGTCGTTGCAGGTTACGGCTCCCGCATCGCCCAACGCTCCGAGATTCTTGCCCGGATAGAAACTGTGGCCTGCGGCATCGCCCAGACCTCCCGTGCGTCTGCCGTAGAGGGGATTGTCGGTGGCAGTCTCCCGATACAGGCATCCGTGAGCTTGGGCATTGTCTTCTATCAGTTTCAGGTGATGCTTGCGGCAGATGTCACCGATGTGGTCGGTATAGGCACATCTGCCGTAGAGATGCACTATCATTATCGCCTTGGTGCGCGGTGTTATGGCTTGTTCTATCAGCGAATCGTCAATCTGCAGAGTGTCGAGGCGCGGTTCCACGAGCACCGCCTTCAGACCATTCTCCGTTATGGCGAGGATGGATGCCACAAAGGTGTTGGCAGGCACTATCACTTCGTCGCCGTCATTCATCACTCCCATTTCTTTGTATGCACGGAATATCAGCGTCAGCGCGTCGAGTCCGTTGCCGCAGCCTATGGCGTGACGGGTGCCGATATATCGGGCATAGTCGTTTTCAAACCGTTCAGTCTCCTTGCCGTGCAGATACCATCCGCCAGCCACCACGCCGGCAACTGCCTGCTGTATCTCGTCAGCATGCTGGGCTGTTATGTCTTTTAGGTCTAAGTATTTTATCATGAGAATGAAGTGATGATTATTATTGTTTGCTTTCGAAACTGTATTTCAGCGTCACCCCGCATCCGATGCTCTCCTTGAATTCGCAGAGACCGAAATTTGGCACTCCGCATTCCGTGGATATGCCGATGTCGAGGATGCGCAGTCCGGCGTCGTGGTAATGCTTGAACACGCAGTAGGTGATCATGTTCATGGGGCGCAGGGCGGAATATTCTCTTATGTCACCCCAGTATACCACCTGGGCAATGTTTCTGGAAACCCGGAACACTTGAGCCGCAGCCACGTCGTTGCCGCCATGTTCGAGCACGAAGAAATCGGCGCTTACCACTCTGCTCACCGTCTGCCACACCTGTTCGAGAGTCATTCTGAGCGGAAAGCCGCGTTCCTCCCTGTTGCGGCGGATAACGTTGTAGGCACGCTCCACATCGCTCCTCTTGCCGCTGTCGAGCTTCACGAAGCAGAAGTCCTGCCGCAAGGCACGGTTGAGGTTCTTTTTGGCATTGCGTTCCATGTGGCAGGAGTAGTCGTCCATGCGGCTGAGGTCGAAGTGATAGTTCAGGTCCACCCACCTCGTTGACAGGTGCGAAGACAGGATGTTGGTCCATTTCGACAGCAGCGTAGTGTCGTAGACCAGTGCCGGCGGCGTGATGATGAGTTTCTTTCCCATCCGGCAGGCATAGTCGGCAACCAGTCTTGCAGCCTCGTCCATATAGTCGAGTCTCAGCGTGTCGCACTGTGTGAATCCGCCGAAAGGAGCAGAGAAAGGCGATGCCAGCGAGTCGGCACGCTCACCGAGGATGATGCCGAAACGCGGTTTTGTATCGCCGATGGAGAGATATCTTATCCGTTCCACCTTCTCTCTGTTCAGTTCGCAGAAGGCAACGCTGTTGTAGACATACTCAGAGGGGTATGTCTTGTCGTATTCTTCAGCCGACAGTTCCTTTATCTCCATACACATAGCCTTATCTTCATACACATTGTGTGATGTCACGTTAATCAGTCTTTTACTCCCTTGTATTTCAGGAATTCCTCGTAGTCGTAGATATAGTCCTCTGGTTCATACACCTCTGATGCAAGCACGAGGCATACGGCTCCAGAAGAGAAATCGTCGAGCGTTCGCCAGATGCCCGTCTCTATCACCAGTCCCTGGTATGGGTGGTTGAGCAGGAAAGTGCGGCGCTCCGTGCCGTCGTCGAGGGTAACAGTGAAGCTGCCGCTGAGAGCTATTATCAGCTGCTTCAGCTTCTTGTGTGCGTGTCCGCCACGGCTTTCGCCTCCCGGCACGTCGTAAACCCAGTATGCCCTCGATATCTTGAACGGTATCTGGTTGTATTCCTCCACCACGGATAGATTTCCGCGGCGGTCCTCAATCTTGGGGATGTCGATAATCTTTGCTTCAGAAACTTTCATTATTGTATGTTTTTTAGTTGACGAGTTGACGAGCAGGCAAGTTTGCAAGCCAGACGATCTGGCAAGGTCCATTTTGTGTTTCTATAGGAAACGGCAGGTTTGCTTAGCGGGTTGTCGGCGGTCAGGCAGGTCCACATCTATTTCTCCATATACGGGTCAGTTCCGAGCACTGTGGCAGCCAGACGCTTAGCCTTGTCGCGGAGCGGAGTAGTATCGTCGTCCTTGTCGCCATAACACAACACTACACCCATGCGTCTGCCCACCAGCTGATGCTCTTTGCCGAAGATGCGCAGACGGGTATAGTCTTCGCTTACGGCGTCGGTCATATTGTATGCCGGTGCATCGTCGGTTTCCTCCTTGCCGAGAACCACGGCGCTCGCTCCGGCATGCTCCAGATGGATGGCAGGTATTGGCAATCCCATTACGGCACGGAAATGGAGCTCAAACTCGTTCAGGTTCAGGGTGTGTCCCAAGGTCACCATTCCTGTGTCGTGAGGACGCGGAGAGAGTTCGGAGAATATCACTTCACCCTGTTTCGTAAGGAAGAATTCCACTCCCCAGATGCCGGCGCCGGTGAGAGCCGCAGTGACCTTTGCTGCCATGTCTTCAGCCTTTTTCAGTTCGTCGGCAGGCAGACAGAACGGTTGCCAGCTCTCTCTGTAGTCGCCGCCTTTCTGCACGTGGCCGATAGGAGGGCAGAACAGGGTGGGACCATTCTTTTGTGTCACGGTGAGCAGCGTGAACTCACTGTCGAAATGTATGAACTCCTCGATGATTATCTCCTTCACGTCGCCGCGGCTGCCTTCCATGGCTGCGTTGAAAGCCATCTCCAGTTCATCGGCGCTATTCACGATGCTTTGTCCGTGGCCAGACGACGACATCAGCGGCTTTACTACGCATGGGAAACCGATTTCCTTTGAGTGAGCCTTCAGTTCATCGAGAGTCTTGGCGTAGAAATACTTCGCCGTGCGCAGTCCCAGTTCTTTGGCTGCCAGATCGCGGATAGCCTTGCGGTTCATCGTGTAGTTCACCGCCTTGGCGCTCGGTACCACCTGTATGCCATTGCTCTCATAGTCGAAGAGTCTCTCAGTGCGTATCGCTTCTATCTCAGGCACGATGATATCCGGTTTGTGTCTGTCCACTACGTTGTCGAGGGCTTTGCCGTCGAGCATGTTGAACACTTCTGCTTCGTCTGCCACCTGCATGGCAGGGGCATTAGGATAGCGGTCGCAGGCTATGACATACTGTCCTGCACGTTTTGCTGCGATTACAAACTCCTTTCCAAGTTCTCCGGATCCTAACAATAGTATCTTCTTCATTTTCTTTATCTTCTTTGGGTTTGTGTGAAATTTTCGGGGATTGTCAGTCATGTCTTTTCCTTTCCCCTTCTTTTGTAGCCGTCTTGCCGTCCGGTTGTTGTGACCGGTCGCCGTTATGCGGTGATGTTATGACAGTGCATTGGTTCTTCGTCTTTATGACAGAACGTTTGTCGGTCGTCGTTGTTACCGGTCGGCTTATCTGTTGCCGTACATCTGTTCGTAATATTTCTGGTAGTCGCCGCTTGTCACTTCGGCAATCCAGTCCTGATGTTCGAGGTTCCATTTGATGGTCTTCACGATGCCGTCGGCAAACATCGTTTCCGGATACCATCCCAGTTCCTCCTTTATCTTGGTAGGGTCGATGGCGTAGCGCTGGTCGTGGCCCAGTCTGTCGGCAACGAATGTGATGAGTTCGTCGTTTATCCAGCTGATGTCGATGTCGCCGTTGGCGTCCTTCACCTGTTTCTTCAGTATGTTGCGCAGGTTCTTGTCGGCAGCCATCATGTCGTGGATGGTCTTGATGGTGAGTTTCACGATGTTGATGTTTGTCATCTCGTTGTGGCCGCCCACATTATATACCTCACCTTCGCGTCCCTGGCGCACCACGAGGTCGATTGCCTTGCAGTGGTCTTCAACGTAGAGCCAGTCGCGCACGTTGTCGCCCTTTCCATATACCGGGAGTTTCTTTCCCTCCAGGATGTTGTTGATGATCAGCGGAATGAGCTTTTCAGGGAAGTGGTATGGTCCGTAGTTGTTGGAGCATCTTGTGATAGAGGTCGGCATGTGGTAGGTGTCGTGGTATGCCATCACTATCATGTCGGCACTTGTCTTAGAAGCACTGTAGGGGCTGTGAGGACAGAGAGGCGTCTTCTCGGTGAAGAATCCGTCTTTGCCAAGCGAACCATACACCTCGTCGGTGCTCACCTGATGGTAGCGCTTGCCAGTCTTCCAGGTGGGGTATCCTGTGGCATCCTTTCCCGTCACCCAAGCACGGCGCGCCGCGTCGAGCAGGTTCTGTGTGCCTAAGATGTTTGTTTCGAGGAAGAGCTGCGGGTTCTCGATAGAGCGGTCCACATGGCTCTCGGCAGCGAAGTTCACCACATAGTCTATATCGTATTCAGTGAAGAGCCTGTCGGCAAGTTCGCGGTCGCGGATGTCGCCGCGCACGAAGATGCAACGGTCGTTGTCGATGTCATCCTTTATAGTTCCGAGATTTCCTGCGTATGTAAGCAGGTCGAGCACTATCACCTTTATTTCTTCATTCTTGTATTTGCGGTGAAGCAGATACTTGATGTAGTTGGCGCCGATGAAACCGGCAGCTCCTGTTACTAAATAGGTTTTCATGTTATGTTTTTTTTTGTTTTTTTTCTTTGAGTGGGCTGGATTTTCTAGTTCTTCTAGACCTTCTAGACCTTCTGGCTTTTCTAGTCTTTCTAGACTTTCTAGACATTCTAGCTTTTCCAGTTTTTTCTAGATATAGATTATCAGGCTGTGTTTTCAGCCAGTTTATGCCAGAGTTATCACTTCGCAGTCTTTGAATTTGTTGCCGTCGATGGTGAGCCTCACTATGGTGCGCTCCTTGTGCCATCCCTGCAGACCTGCCGCACCGGGATTGATGTGGAGCAGACCGAGCGTCTTGTCGTATTTCACTTTCAGAATATGACTGTGGCCGCTGATGAAAAGTTGAGGCGGCATGGCGTAGATTTGCGAGCGTATGCTGCTGTCGTAGTTGCCGGGATAGCCGCCGATATGCTTCATCAGCACGTCAACGTCTTCGTATTTGAACCTCAGCTTCTCTTTATACATCAGCCTCAGGTCACCGCCGTCGCAGTTGCCGCATACCGCCCTGAAGGTTCTGAATTCAGCAAGTCTCTCAGCCACCTCTGTCGAACCGATGTCGCCGGCATGCCATATTTCGTCGCAGGGCTCGAAATACTTTAGATATTTGTCGTCCCAATATCCGTGGGTGTCGCTTATTATTCCTATCTTTTTCACTTCCTGCCCCTCATCCTATGTGTAGCACCTTCTCGATGAACTCCTTGATATAAGCCTCCGTGCCTTCGATTCCGAGCAGTGAGGTGTTTACACACAAGTCATACGACGAGCTGTCGCCCCATTTCTTTCCCGTATAATAATTATAATATGTGGAACGTGATTTCTCCCCGTTCTCTATAATCTTCAGTGCTTCATTCTCTTGGCATTCCTTGCGCTTGCGGATTTCGCTGATGCGGTCTTCTATTGATGCCGTGATAAAGATGTTCACCACATTCTCGTAGTCTCTGAGCACATAGTCGGCGCATCTGCCCACGAAGACACACGAACCCTCGTCGGCCAATTTGCGTATCGTATCGCTCTGCATCTTGAAGAGTCCCTCTTGCGAGAAGTCGTTGTCGTAGAAGCTGCCGTCGCCAACGAATGGCGTGTGCATGTGAAACAGCGAATGGAAGAAACCCTTCTGTTCGTCGTTCTGCTCGAAGAATTTCTCACAGAATCCACTCTCTTTTGCTGCTATGGTGAGCAGCTCCCTGTCGTAGAACCCACATTTGAAGTCGTCGGCAAGCATCTTGGCTATTATGCGTCCGCCGCTGCCGATCTGTCGTCCCACGTTTATTATAATGTTCTTTTTTATATTATCCATGTCTTCTATGCGTTTTTATATTATCCATGTCTTCAATGCTTTTCGTTTGCCATTGATAAATTATGTTGTTTCTTGAATTTCTTCATGTATGTATACATCATCACCACAGCCACTATCTCCGCTATGGTGTCGGAGATAGGCATCGACCACCACACACCGTCGACTCCCATGAACTTGGGCAGTATGAGCAGCATGGGGAAAAGGAACAGCATCTGTCTCGACAGCGAGAGGAACATGCTTATCTTTGCCTTTCCGATGCTCTGGAAGAAGTTTGTTATCACCATCTGCGATCCCACGAGCATGAATGCCGCCATCATTATCCTCAGTCCGTTTACAGAGAGGTCGATGAGCTGCTGGTCGGTGGTGAAGAGCCGTGCGCAAGGCCCCGGTATCAGTTCAGCCACGAGGAATCCAATCGTTGTGATTACCGTTCCGGCTATTGTGGCGAGGCTGAGCACACGCATCAGTCTGTCGAGCTTCTGCGCTCCGTAGTTGTATCCGGCTATGGGCTGCATACCCTGTGTCAGTCCCATGTTCACCATCACGAAGATGAAGCACACCTTGTTGGCTATGCCGTAGGCACCCACGGCGAGGTCGCCGCTATACATGAGCAGTCCCTTGTTGATGAATATCACCACGATACACGCACATACGTTCATCGAGAACGGTGAGAGTCCGATGGCGAGTATGTTTTTCACGATTGCCTTCTTCAGTCCGTATATTCCGCGTTTCAGATGCAGCAGTTCGTTCTTGTTGCTGAATATGTGCATCTGCCATACCAGTGCCAGCATCTGCGAGAGGATTGTGGCATAGGCTGCACCCTGTATTCCCATGTTCAGTGGATAGATGAATATAGGGTCGAGTATGGTGTTGAGCACCACGGTGAATATCGTGGCATACATTGCCTGGCGGGGTTTCCCGGATGCTCTGAGCACGGCGTTCATTCCGAAATACATGTGGGAGAACACGTTTCCCAGCAACACTATCACCATATAGTCTTTGGCATAGGGCAGAGTCTGTTCGCTTGCACCGAAGAAATAAAGGATAGGGTCGAGAAACAGCAGCGAAACGATGCTGAATGCCAGTCCGATGATGAGGTTCAGCGTCACGGTGTTTCCCAATACCCTCTGTGCCGTGTTGTAGTCTTTCTGTCCGAGTTTCACTGAGATGCACGTTGATGCTCCCACACCTACGCCGGCTCCGAAAGCCGCTCCCAGGTTCATGAACGGGAAGGTGAGTGCCAGTCCGCTGATGGCCATCGGTCCCACTCCCTGTCCGATGAAAATGCTGTCCACCATATTATAAAGCGACGATGCCGTCATCGCGATTATGGCAGGCAGTGAATATTGCATGAGCAGTTTGCCCACAGGCTTGTTGCCTAATTCTAATGTTGCTTTGTTGTTCATTGTCTTCTTTTGATTGTTGTAATGTCATGAAGTCATCCCATGATTCATTCCCGTAATGGGGGAGAACATCATTAAGCTCCAACCGGTCATTATGCCGTCAGATGCAGGTGACCCGATTTGGGTCGGGCAGCATTCCTTGTTGTTCCGTTGCTTGCTGTCCCGTCATTCAATCAGGAAGATGTCTTCGTTGCCATTGGCGTCTGTGTCGTCTTCTTTCTCTTTAGGCTTCGGCGGATTCTTCAGCTGTCCGTTTTCGTCAAACATGCCGTAGGTGGTTCTCAGCACGATGAATTCCGTTCTTCTGTTCAGCTGGTTGCAGATTTCCTGTTTCTCCTTGTCGAGTTTCTTTATGAATTCCTCGGTGAGCACGTCGCCCTCTTTGAGCCATGTGTATTTCTCGGTGAGTTTCTTCCTTATCGTCTTAGGCTTCATCTTGCCGTATCCCACAGGTGTCAGTCTCTTGGCACTCACACCCTTGGCGATGAGATATCTCACCACGCTTTCAGCCCTTCGCTGTGACAGTTTCTTGTTGTAGGCCTCGCTGCCCTTGTAGTCGCAGTGTGCGCTCAGCTCTATCGTCACGTTCGGGTTCTCCTGCAGCAGTTTCACGAGTTCGTCGAGAGCCGTTTCCGATTCCTTGCGCAGCGATGACTTGTCGAAGTCGTAGAAGATGTTGTCGATGAGCACCGGCACACGGATTGATGCCAGCGGGAACTGCAGCACGTGGTCTTCCGACTCCGCAGTGGGCTTGATGCTAATCTCCTCTTTGTGGTTCAGGAATCCCTTGCAGGTGGCGAGCAGCACGTAGTCCACTCCCGGTTCCACCACTTCGGTGAACGATCCGTCGCCTTTCACGCTGAGCTTTTTGTTCGTGCCGTCGTTGCCCACGAGATACACCTGTGCGTCGGGCAGTTCATATCCTTCCATCTCATACACCCATCCCGTGACGGTCTGTATTATCTCCGGTTTCTCAAAGCTGTAGATATGGTCCCAGCCGCGTCCGTCGCCTCTGTTTGACGAGAAGAATCCCCTGTTGTGTGCTCCCTCGAAAGTCATTCCGAAGTCGTCGCCCTGGGAGTTCAGCGGATATCCCGGATGTTCCAGTATGATTTTCTTTCCGCTCTTGTCCGTCTTGGCGATGAAGATGTCGAGACCGCCCAGACCCGGATGTCCGTTGCTTGAGAAATAGAGGTCACCGTTTGGTCGGAATGTAGGAAACATCTCGTCTCCCGCCGTGTTGATGGGCTCGCCCAGATTTTCCACTCCTCCCAGTCCTGCCGCCGTGATTCTCACTCTCCAGATGTCGAGTCCGCCCTTTCCTCCCGGCATGTCGGAAGTGAAATAGAGCCATTCTCCGTCTGGCGACACTGCGGGGTGGGCGAAGCTCGACAGCGTGTCGCGTGTTATCTCCAGCTTCGTTGCCTTTCCCCATGCCGCGTCAGCACGGTTTGATGTGGCTATCGTGGCATATCTGGGGTAGGAGGGGTCGCTCACGCATTGGGTGAGATACATCACCCTCTGGTCTGGCGAGAAGCAGCATGCACCCTCGTCAAACTCTGTGTTGAGTCCCGATGTGATGGTCTGCGGCCGTCCCCATTTCCCTTTGTCGTCTTTCTGCGAATAGAAGATGTCGCCGTTTTTCGTTCCCGTTATTCCGCTCAGTTCGTCGCCCTCCGCCTCGTTGCGTGTAGAGGTGAAGAACAGCTGTTCATACTGATCTCCGCAGAACATCGGCGAGAAGTCGGCACGTCGTGAATTGAATATGTCCATCTTCTTCACTATATATCTCGATCCCGCATCCTTTGCAGCCTTTGCCGTGCGTGCCGACTGCAGTCCGTCTTTCGCCAGCTGGTTGTCTGGCATGGAGTCGAGCACCAGGAGGAATTCCTTCTCCGCCTCCTTGTAGTTGGCATCTTTTAGCAGCGCACGTGCGAAATCGAGATGCGTCTGCAGACTGTCGGCGCCGTATCTGATGGCGTTGCGGTAGGCGGCGATAGCCTTTCCGTTGGAGTTTATGCGGTTGTAGCAGTATGCCATGCGCATGGCATAGAGACCCCTTGCCGTCCTGTCCTTGGGTTTCGATTTGGAGTATGCCTGTTTGTATTGGGCCGCAGCGTCGAAGTATTCGCCAAGAGCGAGAAATTTCTCACCCTTCTTGAAGTTGCGGTCGGCGCCACAGGAGGCGAGAACAGCCACGAGAACAGCCAATGCCGCCCATATCCTCAATCCCGGATAGTGATGAGGCTGACGGGGCATTGCGTTGTTGTTTGATTTCCTTGATATATTGTTCATGCTTATTCCTTAATAATATAAGAACAAACTCAAACTTGCCGTTTTTATTGTGCAATCGGCAGCTTTATTGTTCGAAAGACAGTCTGAAAGAACATCCCTCTTTCCATCTGCTGCATCCGTATGCTGTCTTTCCCTTTATCACCACGCCTTTGCCACACACCGGACATACGTCGCCCGGTTTCACTCCGGCTGCGTCGCCCGGCTTGGCTGCAGACTTTGTTGCCGTCGTAGCTTTAGGTTTGGCGGCAGTTTTCCGCTTGGTCTTCTTTTTCAGGTCCTCTTCAGTGAGAATCGTGACGCGTCGGTTGGAGTTGTCGCTCAACACGTCGTGTACGATGGTGGCAATCTGCTCCTTCAGTTCGCTGATAAACTGAGCCGGGTCGTAAGTCTTGTGCTCTATGTCGCGCAGTTTCTTCTCCCATATTCCCGTCAGCTCACAGCTCTTGAGCAGTTCCTCCTTGATGAGGTCGATGAGTTCGATGCCTGTAGCCGTAGCCACGAGGTTTTTTCTCTCCCTTCGGATATAGTGCCTCTTGAACAGCGTCTCTATGATGCCTGCCCTCGACGATGGTCTGCCGATGCCGTTCTCCTTGAGCGCTGCCCGCAGTTCCTCGTTGTCAACGAACTTTCCTGCCGTTTCCATAGCCCTGAGCAGCGTTGCCTCGGTGTAGTATTTCGGCGGTGTGGTCCATTTCTCCGTCAGCGTAGGCGTGTGTTCTCCGCTCTCGCCCTTTTCGAATGCCGGCAGCGTGCGCTCCTCGTCCTGCGGCTTGGCGTCGCCGTCGTCTGCAGTCTGCCTGTCGGCAGCGTCCTTGGCATACACCGCCCTCCATCCCGGATCGAGAATCAGTTTTCCGGTGGCTTTGAATTCTATGCCGTCCACATCGCCCATCACTGTTGTAGTGGCGAACTTGCAGTCGGGATAGAACACGCTGATGAAGCGCCTGGCTATCAGGTCGTAGACGTGGCGTTCCATGTCGGTGAGTCCCTGTGCCGGCACTCCGGTGGGTATTATGGCGTGGTGGTCGGTCACTTTGCTCGTGTCGAACACCTTTTTCGACTTCTTCAGCGGTTTTCCCCTCAGTGCCGTGAGGAGCTGGTCGTAGCCCTTTATGCCGTTCAGTATTCCTCCGCATTTGGGATAGATGTCGTCGCTCAGATATTGTGTGTCCACACGGGGGTATGTAGTCAGCTTGCGCTCATAGAGAGTCTGTATTATCTTCAGCGTCATGTCGGCGCTCATGCCGAATTTGCGGTTGCAGTCCACCTGCAACGAGGTGAGGTCGTAGAGGTGTGGCGGTGCTTCTGTGCCGCGTTTCTTCTGCACGTCGGTTACGGTGAACGGTTTTCCCTCTATCGTGGCAAACGCCTGTTCTCCCTCCTCCTTGGTGGTGAATTTTCCTTTCGTAGCCGTGAACGTGGTGTCGCGGTATATCGTGGCGAGCACCCAGTAAGGCTCCGGTTCAAAGTTGTCAATCTCCTTCTGCCTGTTCACTATCAGCGCCAGCGTCGGTGTCTGCACTCGTCCTATCGACAGCACCTGCCTGTTCTGCCCGTATTTCAGCGTGTACAGGCGGGTGGCGTTCATTCCCAATATCCAGTCGCCGATGGCACGGCTCAGTCCGGCGAGATACAGCGGCTGGTAGTCGTCCTGCGGCTTCAGGTTGCCGAATCCCTCGCGAATCGCCTCGTCGGTCATCGATGATATCCAGAGGCGCTTCACCGGACATTTCGCGTTGGCCTTCTGCATCACCCATCGCTGAATCAGCTCACCCTCCTGTCCGGCGTCGCCGCAGTTTATGATGCCGTCGGCATTCTGCATCAGTTTCTCGATGACAGAGAACTGCTTTGCTATTCCCTTGTCGTCGATGAGCTTTATGCCGAAGCGTTGTGGAATCATGGGCAGCGCCGCCAGGCTCCACCGCTTCCATAGGGCGGTGTAGTCTTCAGGTTCCTTCAGCGTGCACAGGTGTCCGAAGGTCCACGTCACTTGGTATCCGTTGCCCTCCATATATCCGTCGTGTGCGCTGTTGGCTCCGATAATCTTGGCGATGTCCTTTGCCACGCTGGGTTTCTCTGCTATGCAAACTATCATTTGTAGGCTCTGCTTATTTTCTCAGTGCTTCAGTTATTTCCAATACATACACGTCGTGGTATCCGCCGTGCTTTTCGCCATACCATTGCGTCAGCTGCTTGTCAATCATGTTCTCCTCCTTCAGTGTGTCTTTGTATAGCTTGCGGCAGACCAGTGTCAGTCGGGCCTCTTCAAAGGTCACTTCTCCTCCCTCAAGTGTCACCGGTGTGAGTCCTGCCTCATGTGCCTTGTCGAAGTCTCTTCCCGATTTCGAACCGCAGAAGTTGTATGCCAGGCGTGCCTTCTCGCTGTTGCCCAGAAACTGCAGCGTCAGCGTGTCGTTCTCTTCGATGAACTGGTGGGTGTAGCGTTCCGGACGGATGAAGACCACTGCCACAGGTTTGTTCCATAGCCATCCGAGACATCCCCACGATGCCGTCATCATGTTGAACTTCTCTTCATTGCCCGCCGTCACGAGCATCCATTCCTTGCCTATAGTCTCAAACACGTTGTCGTTGAGATCTCTCATGTCGATTCTTTCCATATTGCTATATTGTTGTCTTGTTTTTGTTCATGCCGGCAGAAAACCTGAGATGCTTGTCGCATCGTTGGGCCGTCATGCCGTGATATTCTTTTTCCGGTTCCGAAAATCCAAGTAGGTTTCTAATGCCGGATTCGGTTCTAATCTGCAAAAATACTCATTATTGGTGAGATTTTGCCACGCTTGGGCGAAAATGTTAGGTATTTGTATTATCTTTAAATAACCTAAAATCCGCAAGCAATCTCAATGGCAATCTCAATTGCAGTAAAGAGCTTGAACACTATGCATCATGATAGTATGAGCGTGAATTTTGTCCGATTTGTGCATACCTTCCCCTTACCCCACAATGCGACTTGAGGCAATACGCAGATTAAAACCATAAGGAACGGACTTTATCCGAATCCAGTTTTGAAAGGTCTTGCATAAGCCCAGTTTTCAGTATAGATATTCAGCACGTATTGCCTTGCTGTCATGATCCACTTGGCAGGTACGGAGATGAAGCTGAAGACAAAAGCCTTTATGCGACTCGTTTCCTTGAGCCCGAAAGCCTTGGTGTCAAGCTTGCTAATGATGGTCTTATAGAAATTGTGTATCAATGCCGTAAGCAGAAGGAATACGGTGTTCTCTGACATGAACGACTTGGGGAGCCTGTTCCAGCCGAATCCGTTGTTCATATCATCGAATATACGCTCTTTGCCCCCACGCTTGTTGTAAAATTCGACGATGTCTCTTGTTGATGAGTCATAATCGTTGGTAAGAATGCATCTGTAGGTGTATTCACCTTCCCACAAGTCAAGCTCTCCATCCATGCGCTTTTGTCTCTGAATGACAAGACGATAGCACTTGCCTTCCCATTTCTCAACAAGAATGGAATTGAGTTCAAACTGGATGCCGTTGATTTCCTCCGTCTTCCATCCCCTCAGTGAAAACAAGTCATCGTAGAGCGAACTGCATCTGTTGGCGCGGATGTAGAAGTGCGTGCAATGCTTCTCTATCTCACTGACAATTTCCTTCGAGCACGAACCACAGTCGGCTCTGAAGCGATTCACACGGATGCTGTTGGCTTCCAGTAGGGCAAAGAATCTCTTGTGGGTCTCAGCCTGATAAAAGCGCACATTTGTGTTGCCATCGCTGTTCTCGACATAGACAATCATGTCACCGATGACATATACGCCAGGTCTGTAGCCGAGGAACTTCTTGTATGTCGGTTTTGCATCATACTTCTCTGTTTCAAGGAACTGATGGTCGAAATCAACATCGTAGGTTTCCACCTCATTCAGTTCACCAGTGGAAACCAAGGCTTTTATAAGCAAGGCGTTGAGCTTGTCTGCCGTATTGAAATCATAGGTCTTGCCCTTATCGGAAGTATATGAGATGTTTTCCTGTGTCAGTTCCTTGATGGCTCTGAGGATGGTATCAGAGCTGC